>JADGMW010000020.1_pt1 | contig 234641 bp, 204 predicted proteins | sample 8641801 | NCBI WGS metagenome assembly JADGMW01 (sample SAMN16272018, study PRJNA661076) | feces metagenome | isolation source: fecal sample from diarrhoea affected cattle A | host: Bos taurus | place: South Africa: Lokaleng Village, Mahikeng | collected 2019-09 | reverse complement strand
ACCAAGTCGAAGTAATCATTGTAACCATCACCGTTTGGTGAAATACCTTTTTGAGGTAAACAACCCGTGTGTGATGCGACAAACGGTACTGAAACCGGTGTACATGATCCTGAATTGATCGTCAGTGTATACGTTCCGGCACCTTGAACCATAGCGGTTGAGCCAGTTGTAGATCCGACAATTTCTCCACCTTCATTTGCCCATGTATACGTAACCGCTTCAGGGTTGTAAGAGTTATTAATCACGTTAGCCATCAACATAAAGTTGTTACCATCACAGAATGATGTAATCTTAAATTCTGGCTCTGGCGTAATTGTGACCGTAAAGCTAGTTTCATCGGTACAACCGTTAACATCTGCTAAAACATAAATCGTGTTAACACCAGGAGTGTCAATAGTTGCTCCGACAGCAATTGCCGATCCGGTTCCTTGTGAACCTGTATAGTATGTGTTGTTTGCAGGAAGTGCAGGCAACATGTACGATCCACAAGCAGTAACCGGTTCTACAACATCAGCAGTAGCACTGCCGATAGATACCGGAGCTGTAAACACACCACCTTCTCTACAACCGGTAGCTGCAAGAGTATAGGTTACATTAAAGTTACCTTCTGGCGACGCAGCAAGGTTGATCTCACCTGTTGTAGGATTCACAACAACATCATCCGACGAGAACTGACCACCTTGAGTAAACCCTTGTGCCAATGCCGGAAGCGGATTTGCAGCATCACTACAGAAAGGAGTTGCATAAGAGAAGTCGACAACTGCAGGCGTGTTATCACCTATAATCAGGTCAAACGACTTAATCAATGTACACTGCGAATTAGCATACTCGATACGAACATAAATTGTTTGACCGGCTGTTCCTTCGAATGCAACGATTTCTTCCGCTGTTAATGGATTAGTACCTGCCTGAGCATCAGCTTCAGTTAAATAATACTCAATAACAATGTTAGGATCAGTTAAGCCATCAAGGATAATCGGTGTATTTGGCGTAAGATCAAACACAAGATTTCCGGTTGCTGAACAAGACTCGATATCAATCGGATCATTTGTTTCTAATAGAACGGTAGTTGTTCTAATGGTAACATCGCTAGTTGTAGTGATCTCGCCATAGCAAGTCATGTACTTCGCTTGTGCGACCATTTCAGTGTCAGCAGAGATACAAACTTCAATATCTTGTTCGTTGCTGTAAAATTCGCCGTCTTTAAACCATGTAAACTCAACGTTTGATTCTCCGCTTGGCGCAAATCTCCAAGCTTCGTTTGATGCATTCCAAGCTCCGGTATTTCTTCCTGGAGGCGTGTATGCAATATTTCCAGTAGCGTTGATGATACCTAGAACACCATCGCCATCTTGCCATCCTGTACACGCAGTTCTGTTTTTTACATAAACTTCAATGATGTTTGAAATTTCATAAAGTACAATTTGCGTCGTAGTTCTGTACTGAGGGTCGGTACAACTACTTCCAAATGCTGGCACCTCGTTGAAGTTAACAACTAGTGCACGACAAGGATATGTTCCTAACACCTGGTAGTTGATCGATGAGTTTGGACCAGGGTTATTGGTCGTGTACATATCCTGGAAGATACCGAAGATCGAGTTTTTAATGTCGAATTGAGTACTCGGAATCGGTCCGTCGATTGTCCATGGACAATAGTCACCGTATTCATCAGTGTAAGGCATTCCAAAGGTGATCACACCATTATCACCAATTCTACAATACTCATAAGCATTTCCGAAGAAACAGAAATTGAAAGGCAAATCAAAACTTGCTGTATAATCATCATCAGAAGTAATCGGCATTTCAATTCCACCTGTGAAAGGGAACGGTGGGTCGTAGTCGATAGCAGTTACTTCATAGCTGTCGGTACCTGCGATACCGAAATAGTTAGCCGACAAATTCACACATGCTGTTTCACCAGGACAAACGAAAATTTCGTTATCAACGATTTCAACATCTACAGCAAATAGATTTACTGAAGCACATCCAGGAGGCGTAAAGATCGAGAATGGCTGAGCCGGGGACCAGAAACTAGAATCCTCATCAGAACAAATAGCTCTTACGTAAAACTCATAGAATGTTCCAGGAATCGCATCAAAGAAGTATGAAGGCGATGCTACAATCTCACCATTTGCCGGTGCAGGTCCGCCCGCTTCTTGAACCACGATTTCCCATTGTGTTTCTGTACCGATCGGTGTCCATGTAAGTTCAAGTTGGTTTACTGTTGGAGTGTTTGACGCTACCAGGTTTTGTGGCGTCGGGCAAGAAATAGCAGATAACATTACGTTGTCGATTGCTCCCGGCGGTTGCGAACCACCACTTCCATCATTTCTCCATTCGAAAACGAGACGCAATGCAGCATTTGAGAACGAGTTCGCTTGGAAAATAAATTCTTCAGACTGCCAGGTATTTTTGTTGTTGAAATAACCACCAATCTGAATACGTCCATCACCAGCGGCTATTAGCGTACCCGGAGTTGGAACATAGTTTGTTGGAACCGCCCACACTCGGATATAGTCATAGCGTGTTGTTGTAAATCCTTCACCGACTGCTTTCCAGTCAAAGTTTAGGACCATTTCACCAGCGACAGCCGGCATTTGGATATCACGATATGCGTGAACTATAGCTGCTGATCCAGTTGTATAGGCGTTAGCAGTATTGTTGTTTGAGATATATAATGAATGAGTACCGCCATTACTTGTTGCAGTGCCAACAATCCATTTATTGGTTAAAGTTCCGTTTGAAAGTGCCCATTCGATATCGCCTTCAAAAGTTTCAGTATAATCAAGGGTAGCAGGAATTTGAGCTGTAATAGTTCTATAAGGACCCGCAATCGGACTCAAATCTGTTGCTGAACAAACTGCTCTTATGTAAAAGTCATAAGAAGTAGCATCAGTTAAACCCGTAACTACAAATGGGTTTGTAGGGGCGTCAGTCCAATCAGATGCGTCTGTTGGAGCAGGTGCATTTGCCGGTACAGCTATTACTTGCCAAGAAGTTTCTGGTCCATTAGGCGTCCAAGCTAGCGTAACAGAATTTTGTGAAACGTTAGTTGCTGTAAGTCCTGATGGTGGCAAACAAAGCGGATTATCACAATCGTTCACACCGCTATAGAGAAGCGAGTTTTGAGCACCAGTACCCCCAGCTTTAGTATAAATTACCTGACCAAATGAGTTAGTGATCGAAACACTTACCTCACCAGCGAAACTTCCGCCAGCATTCCAGAATAATTGGAAGGGTAAATCATCACAAAGTGGAACTTGTACAGTTACCGGAGTTGTTCCTTGCGCGTTGGTTGGACCTGTAAGGACAGCGATCACAATATCATTTTGGATGACGTTCATCGTGTTGCCATTCCAGCTGTCACCAAAAGTATCAATCATCGTGAATGTATACATACATTGATCTGCAGGATCACAGATAGTAGTTGCAAAGTTCAAAGGTCCAGCCCATGTACTTGAATCTGAATCCGAGCAGACAGCTCTCACGTATACGCTATAAGCTGTTCCAGCCGTAAAAGTATCCATCGTAAATGGATGCGCTGTTGCAGGAACCCATCCCGTTGAAGTTGCAGTTGGCGCCGGAGCACCTGCAGCTAAAACTAAAACTTCCCAAGCAGTTTCAGCACCACCTGCAGTCCAGTCAAATGTAGCTGAAGTCATAGTGATGTTTGAAACTTCAAGAGCTGTTGGTTTCGGACATGTCGGCAACGTTGTAAATGTTGTAGAAACTGCCGACCACGGACTTGAACTAGTTTCGCTACATACAGCTCTTACGTAATATACATAAGTAGTATCAGCTAAAAGTCCGGTGATAGTATAAGGATTTGAAGTTACACCGGTAACAGTTGGCGTAGTAGCATCAGTTGGTGCCGGAGATCCCGAAGGAACAGCATAAATTTCCCATGATGCCGGATTCGGTCCGTTTGCAATCCACGAAAGTGTAGCACCATCCGTTGTCGGCGTTACCGATGTTAAGGTATTTGGTGCTAAACATGCAGGTGTTGTACAATCAACGGTTCCAGAATACAATACTGTATTTTGTAAGGCTGTTGCACCATTTGTCATTGAATAAATTGTCTGACCGAAAGAGTTGACAATTGAAATTTGTACTTCGCCAGGGTAGCTACCTCCAGCGTTCCAGAACAATTGGAATGGTCCGTCGCAAAGTGCGATTGAAACCGGTACCGGTACATCGTCCTGTGCAGATGTAGGTCCGGTTAAAACTTGAACCACTACTCCATCTTGAACGACGTTCATCGTATTTCCATTCCATGAATCTCCGTAAGTATCGCGCATTACGAATGTGTAATTACATCCGGTTGTACATGATGTCGTATTGAAAACATAAGGACCAGCCCACGGGCTAAAAGTTCCGTCGCCACAATCAGATCTTACCCAATATTGGTAAGTAGTTCCCAATTGAAGCTCAGTTGTAGTTCCTGTTAGTGTAGATACAGGCACAGATGTATTTGAAGTTGTAGTTACACCCTCGGCTGTTGGAATTGCGCCACCTTGTACTTGAACAAAATACTCCCATGATGTTGCTCCTGCCGGATCTTGCCACGAAAGGTTAACGCTGTTTGGTCCTGTTCCTGTAGCACTAAGTGATACCGGAGGAGCACAATTTAATTCCTGAAGCGTCAATGTATAACCAAATGTCTGCGGATTTGCATTTGATGACAATACGATAATATATTCTACTCCTGCAGTAACTGCAAGGTTTGAGATTTCACGAACGGCTGTTGAACTGTTTGCGACACCGGCCACACAGTTTACGCCTACGTTTTCACAACCTGCGTACACGAAGATCCCTGAATAAGTTCCAGTTGGCGTCATTGTAATATTGATCGCGCCGTTTTCTGTCGGCGTATACGAATAAAACACGTCATTACCTGTCATGTAGTTCGACGTTGTACCAGCACAAGCTCCAGGCTGTGCAACGTCGTAAAGATCTTGATAATTTCCGGTATTGTCCGTCGTGCTATATGGAACACCCGGTGCAATTACTATTGGCGAAACGCAGCTAAGTCCAGGTGATGAAGTTGCAAAACCGATCGGACCAACCCATTCGCTTGGAACGTCGCCACAAATCGCGCGAACGTAAAACTTATATTGTGTTGATGGGGTAAAATCAGCTACCGGAGTGGTAGTCGCAGTTGCCAGATACGTTGTTCCCGTAACCAAAACACCGTTTCCTGTTGGAGCATCTGTAAAAGGGACAATTTCGATCTCGAATGTATTGGGACCTCCTGGGTTTGCCCACGAAAGTTGAGCGGATGTCTGAGTGATGTTCCCTGCAGTAAGCGTTGTTGGGTTAACACACTGTTCGACAAAGCGAATGTCGTCAATTAGCCATCGGTCTCCACCTAAAGCGGGAGTTGGCTGTGTAAATTCACTAACGAAAGCTACGTAAACGCTTGTTCCTTCGTAAGCTGATAAATCTACTACCTTTTCTTCGTAGATGTTATAAACAGCATTTAATTGGTTTTCTGTCCAGGTCTGCACTGTTGTATAAGCTGCAGGATCATTTTGAACGGTTGTTGATACCATCACCTTGAAGGTAGTGCCTTGGTTACCACCTTGCGTCGTTCTGGTAAAAAACCTTAGCTGACCGTTATTAGGTATTGCAAACAACGGCGAAGCAAGGAAATCCCGCGACGTATTGTTCATACCAATATTCTCATTAGTAATAAAAGCCGCGCGGCTTCCACTATTAACAAGCGGCGGAGTAGCAACTGTAGTGTTTACAGTCCAACTGTTATTGGTTCCTACACCATTGTCGAATACCGCCCAGGTACCAGAGTCTAGTACCCACTGACCAGTTCCCGGGTCAGGCAGAGACGCTCCCTCAAATCCTTCCTGCTGGCTATAGCCGAGTGTAGATAAGAAGAACGCCAACATTAAAAGAGTAATGTTTTTCATAAAGAAAATTTAAAGTTATAGAGACGTACGAAAATTTTTGCGTCTCAAATTTAACTAAATTTATGAATTATGCAGGATAACTATTAACATTTAACTAAAAACAATGTCGAACGCAATACATTTTCAAAAAGTTCGGAAATCATTGAGTATTTTTGTTTCAAGAAAAATTTTATGATCGAAAAAGAAAATATAAAACTAGAAAAGGCTGTGGTTGTGGGAATTGTAACCCAGCAACAAAGTGAGGAAAAGCTGACCGAATACCTCGACGAACTCGAATTTTTAACCTTTACCGCAGGCGGTGAGGTGATTAAGCGATTTTCTCAAAAAATGGAGAAACCAAACCCGAAAACCTTTGTCGGAACGGGTAAAATTGAGGAAATTCAGGTCTATGTGAAGCAACATGGCATTGATACCGTGATTTTTGATGACGAATTGACGCCCTCGCAACAAAAGAACATCACCAAAATACTTGATTGTAAAGTGCTCGACCGGACGAATCTGATCTTGGACATATTTGCACAACGCGCCGAAACATCTTACGCCCGGACCCAAGTCGAACTGGCTCAATGTCAATACCTGTTGCCGAGACTATCCGGAATGTGGACTCACCTCGAGCGACAAAAAGGTGGAATCGGGATGCGAGGACCGGGTGAAACGGAAATCGAAACCGACCGCCGAATCGTTCGCGACAGAATATCGTTATTAAAAGAAAAAATCAAGGTAATCGACAAACAAATGTCGGTTCAGCGCGGTAATCGAGGCGCTATGGTTCGTGTAGCTTTGATCGGATATACCAACGTTGGCAAATCGACTTTGATGAATGCTGTCAGCAAAAGCGAGGTATTTGTCGAGAACAAATTGTTTGCGACTTTAGATACTACCGTCCGAAAAGTAGTCATCAAAAACCTGCCGTTCTTATTGTCGGATACGGTTGGATTTATCCGAAAACTTCCCACCCAACTGGTAGATTCCTTTAAAAGTACGCTCGACGAGGTGCGCGAAGCGGATCTTTTGCTTCATGTTGTTGATATTTCACATCCTGATTTCGAAGATCATATTGCATCGGTGAATCAAATTCTGACTGATATCAAGAGTATTGATAAACCGACCGTGATGGTATTCAACAAAATTGACGCATACAAACCACTAACGATCGAAGAAGACGATTTGATGACTGAAAGAACAACTCGTCACAATACATTAGACGAATGGCGATCAACATGGATGTCAAATCATCAGGGAACCGAAGCGCTTTTCATCTCGGCAACCAACAAAGAGAATTTTGAGGAATTCCGTGAAACAGTATATGAAAACGTACGTCAGATTCACGTCACGAGATTTCCGTACAACAACTTCCTATATCCCGATTATAAAGATGCGGTGGATAAAGAGGACGATGAGTATGATCTTGATTAAAATCCAAGACTTGCGCCCACTCCAAATACTTGCCTGATCTGAAAACCTTGGAAGGCATTGTCGTCATAAATCGTTTGAAGCGAAATATTTGTCGATAAAAATCTGTTGATCTTCATCACAACGTTGACTTGATAATCCAGGTCGACGTTTTGAGGATCTTCAAGATAATTGCTGTAGAGATTCAGAATGTTTTCAAGCGAAACATTGGCAATCACTCCAAATTTATAATACGCTGATGCATTAAAACCAAGTTCATAGCGCACCGATTTTCCTTCTTCCACTCCGAAATATTCCTCATTTGGCAACGTCATGCTGCTATTCACAAAAGTGAATTTAGAGGTAGCCGGCGAAAGATTGACTTTCAGATTTTCGTCACGCTTCCACAATAAACCGGGTCCAATCAATAAGTAAGCTGGCGAGAAAAATTCGGTTGTTTTAGTCCGGATTTCTGAACCTTCATCGTTGCGATCATAAGTATACCCATTGGTAAACTGCGTCTTAAAATTTAAAAAAGCCGAATACGACCACTTGCTATCAGCCGCAACTTTTTTTCCCAACATCGAATTAATCTCGAGCCTGTCGTCGGTTTTTTTAGCGAAAGAACTCGTTCGCGTTTTAACCAGACCATAAGAAGCGATGAGTTTATTATCCCAGGTCCAATCGTCTTTAGCGTAATTGAGGTCATAATTGATTCCGATATTCCCCGAAATATTATTTTCGCCACCGGCAAGCCAATTATCAAACGTTGATTGATTGAACAGAATTGAGGCGTCACCTTTTGCCGTCCACACTTTAACTGAATCAACCGGAACAAATACTGAATCTTGTGCGTTCATAGTCGCAATTCCGGTTAAAGTAATCAATCCGAGGATAAACTTTTTCATATTACGATGGTTTGGTTATTTTCTCTTAAAAAGCGGAACAGCCGAACAAGCTTCACCATACATGATGCTTTTTGCCACTCCTTGCAAGTGTTGCGCGGCAGTTATGTAAGCCGACATCGGAACGGGTTTTTTTGAACATCCTTTTAAAATGACAGGCTTGTCCTGATACTTCCCATAATCGATTTTTTCAAGTATTTGCTGGTATAAGACAGAATCGATGTCTTCCACCGAGCCGTTACTAACAAGTTTGGCATGCGGCGTTAAATAAACCGTCACCAGCATAGTTGCCCACGCCGGCAATATGGCATCAGTGCTGCAGTAAATTGCCACGTAAGCATCTTTATACATTTGCCAATCATGCTCGGCTAGCTGCTTGCGAAATTCTTTTTCGATCAGCAAAAATCCTTCGGTGAGCCATTGTGAAATATCAAGCGCAATCCGTTTTCCGGAAGGATAATAGTCCTCGAGATCTAACACCTCGAGCTTGCTATCTGCTACTCTATTTACAATTGTATCCATTACAACATTCCAAGTTCAAGTTTAGCTTCTTCACTCATCAAATCCTTGCTCCATGGCGGATCAAAAGTGATCTCAACCTCAACATCTTTAATGTTTTCGATGTTTTTCACTTTATCTTCGACCTCTCGCGGCAACGATTCGGCGACCGGACAATTCGGCGATGTCAGTGTCATTAAAATCTTAACTTCATAATCGGTGTTGACCATCACGTCGTAGATCAACCCAAGTTCGTAGATGTCCACCGGGATTTCAGGATCGTAAATTCCTTTTAAAACTTTAACGATGTCCTCGCCTAATGCTGCTGTGTCTATTTCTGTTTCCATATTAATTTTGATTGTTGCGCGACTCGAAAGCAAGTGCGTACATTTTAATTTGTTTGATCATTGATACCAATCCGTTAGCTCTTGTTGGCGAGAGATGCTCTTTCAAACCGATCTCATCGATAAAATCGGTGTCGGCTGTCAGAATATCCGCCGGGCGCTGACCCGAAAAAACCCGAATCAAAATAGCAATAATGCCTTTTGTCAGGATCGCATCGCTATCAGCTGTAAAGTTGATAACGCCATTTTCCTCATCGGCGGCGAGCCATACCTTCGATTGACAACCTTTGATCGTATTCTCCTCTACTTTTAACGCCTCATCGATAAGCGGCAGGTTTTTGCCAAGTTCGATAATATATTCATATCGTTGCATCCAATCATCGAACATTGAAAACTCGTCGACAATTTCTTCTTGTATTGCTTTAATTTCCATCTTTTGGTTTTCCGAAAACTACGATCTTTTCTACAAAATCACTGATTTCCGCCGGCGGATTTCCGTGATCGAAGTTCGTCGTTTCATAATTTGTATCTTTATATCTTACTCGTAATCCGGCGTGTGCGGCTCCATCAAAAGCACGTTTTTCTGATGGTGCTTTCAGTTCCGACAACTTGTTGAGATCTACTTTTGAAAAAGCGTCAACCAATGCTTTCCAATCACTGTCTGAAATTTGTACTTGCTGTGCAGGCTGAATTCCTTCCCGGTCGTTAGTAACCTGGGCAACCTTGTTAGCGATCGTAATTTTCTGATAGAATCCACGAGTGTTGGCGCTATATTCAATAACGGTGGCTTCCATATCGCGAACCTGATCTTCACACCCTTTGGCAAAAATCGCAAGCATAATAAGTACAATGGCTTTCATAAGATAAGTTTATTAGTTAGCTCAACATCGTTTTTGCTCTGATCAACGCATCGACCAGCAAATCAATTTCCTCTTTTGTATTGTAAAACGAAAAAGACGCTCTTATAGTTCCAACAATGTTGCAAAAGTTCATAATGGGTTGTGCGCAGTGATGGCCGGTTCGGACTGCAATACCGAGCTTATCAACGATAGTTCCGATGTCGTATGGATGAATCGTTCCGATATTAAACGATATTACAGGCGCTTTCTCGAGCGATGTTCCCCAAATTTTAAGTCCGTCGATCTCAAGTAACCTTTTAGTTCCGTAGGCCAACAATTCGTTTTCATAGGCTGCAATATTATCCATGCCGATGCCATTCAGATAATCGATGGCGGTGCCAAATGCAATTCCGTCAGCAATATTTGGCGTCCCGGCTTCAAATTTATGAGGAAGATCAGCGTAAGTCGATCGTTCAAACGACACTTCTTTGATCATTTCACCGCCGCCCTGATAAGGAGGAAGTTTATTCAGCCATTCTTCCTTTCCGTATAAAATTCCAACACCCGTCGGACCACACATTTTATGCGCTGAAAAGGCGTAAAATTCGCAGTCAATCTCTTGCATATCGGCTTTTAAATGTGGCATTGCCTGAGCGCCATCAATCAAAACCGCGGCTCCAAATTCGTGCGCTTTTTCAGTAATGAATTTAATCGGATTAATCGTTCCGAGCGCATTCGAGATGTGATTTACCGACACAATTTTAGTTCTTTCAGATAACAGCGACACATATTCAGTCATGATTAGTTCGCCGTCGAGATTCATCGGAATCACCTTCAGCGTTGCGCCTGTTCGTTCGCAAAGGAATTGCCACGGAACAATATTCGAGTGATGCTCCAAAGCTGAAACCAACACCTCATCGCCTGGTTTTAAAAACGCCGCAAAACCTGAAGCAACAAGATTTATCGCATGTGTCGTTCCAGAAGTGAAAATAACCTCATGAGAGAACTTGGCGTTTATGTGTTTCTGGATCTTAAGTCGGGATTCTTCGTAAGCATCAGTGGCAAGCTGACTCAATGTATGAACGCCACGATGAATATTAGCATTAATTTGCTCGTAATAATCAGAAATCGCGTCGATGACAACTTGCGGCTTTTGCGATGTTGCGCCGTTGTCAAAATAGACCAGCGGCTTGCCATTGACCTGTTGAGACAATATTGGAAAGTCGTTTCGTATAGTTGAAATATCAAGCATCAGGTGGAAAAAAAGTTAACGCAAAAATACTAAAACAAAGAGGCATTATCCTCAATATTATGTTATTTGTTTGGCCCGGTATCAGAACGATTCGCCCGCGCCACCGCCGCTGAAACCGCCACCGCCAAACTTTATAGGCGAATCTGCAGTTGCGGGTTGTTCCTGACTTGTAACCGAATTGGCAATTATCGCCTGAGCGACCATCAATGATTCATTATCATCCGAGTTGTCGGGTAAAAATGAAAGTCCGCTGACGCGATGTCGGATTTTCATGATACTAAAATAAGCTGCTCCTAAGAGCATTAACCCGCAAATTAACACTAATGTTTCAACCGGCATAAACTCGTAATAAAATCGAATGGTAAACACGGAGAATGCAAAAGTCAACATTCCGGCATAAAGCATCATCCGATCTCGCATTTTAACACCGACGATAACAAAAGCAATCGGAATCAGGAATGTCAGAATATAGAAAACCCATGAAAATGAAATGTCTTCACCCGGTTTGAGAACAACATTTAAAAGCGATTCTGACAACTCCCGAACCACTAAGTAATTCACCGAAAAGTAGAAAAGCAACAGACTAAAAATTTTGATCAAGTACATCCGGTTTCTGTAGATAAGCGATTGATCGGACAAATAAAAACTAGAATAGACCGCATAGATCATCATCGAGACCAGAAACATCACAAATGGCAAAGTCGCCACCGGCAATATCTTGTATTCCATGATCAATGCCACAAATATGGCTGTAAATCCGACGATCGCAATTAATCCGCTTAGGCTATTCACATATCTGAAAAAGAAAATCAATCCGATAAAAAACGCAGCAATAGAAGTAAGAAGAACATTTTCTGTGATAATTCCGAAGCCAAAAATCAGCTGACATTGCGCAGATAACAAAAAAGCATCGTCTAGGCCTTGTCGGTAGTACCCGCTTCTACAGAGCAATTCGGTGCAAACAACACCTATCAATCCGCCGATAAGTAAGACAATCTCATAATTTCCCGGAAAAACTTCCAAAGTTAGCGTGGTCAGGAGGCCACTAGATGACCCATAAGCAAATAGTCCAAGTCCAAAAAAGAGAATTCTAAGCCAGTAATTCCGATTGATCTGCGGAACTTTTAAATTTTCAACAACCTTTTGCTGCTGCAATTCCGACATCAGGTTGCGGCCGACCAAATTGCGAGTTTCCGTCTGCAAAAGCTCGTTTTCGAGCAAATTTCTATCAACCGCTGTCATAATTGCTTTTTAAATTTCAAAATCGAAATCGTAAGGACATAAATAAGTCCGGCAAAGTAAACCGGCGTGGCGTAAATCAGAAGAAACATCAAAATTTCTGGTGCATGTTCGAATAATTTAGTCAATGCGATGGTCAGTATTATCCCAGAATAAATAATATTAAACGCGAAAATGGTTACAGATTTTAGCTGATAACTGAACTTGTTATTAACCCATGAAATCGCGGCGAATATCAGAATGACGATAATCCACGTGGGTTCAAACATGCCAATAATTGCGCATATTCCGGCTAAATGCATAGCAAATGAGACGTAAATAATCGCGAAATGACTTTTTATACTTTTTTCAACGCTGAAATAGGCGGCTAGTAATAAAATCACCGACAGCGCAAGTCCGTAGAACGTTAATGACTCGTCTAAATATACATTGTTTTCAATGACTGCTTTTGGCGTAATAGTAATGCCGACAAATGCCGCCAGCGAGGTAACTGCAATTGATAATGATGCTCTGTTGTCGAAATAGTACGCTAATCCAAATGATACTATGCTTGCAATCAGCGTGGCCAAGCTTAAATTTTGTCCGAACGCATTATACTGAAACTGAAGATAGCCGATTAGTGAACATGTAAGAAGCGTTCCGAGTAAAACCAAGTAATCGTAAATCGGATTTTCGAAACTTGTCTGCACGTATGAAAAACTGCGTGATCGTTTAAAAGAGATATAAATACAAATCACTGCGGCAACACCGATTAGCGCTATAAGGACCATATGGCCGACGCTGTCGATATTCTGATAAATCAGCACACCGGAGGCCGATGCAATCATCAGCACGGCAATATACATCAGGCTTAACAATTCAGTTCGTACCGAAAAGAAGTCTTTGTGGTGAAAATCTTCGATAGCAGAAAACTGTCTTTCAGTAATGAAATTTTGACGTAAAAGACTCTGTGCTAAAGCGATTTTGTGCTTCTTCATAACTCAAATATAGTTGAAAATTGATGCTTTCACCCAAAAAAAAAGCCCGCCATAATGACGAGCTCTTCCAGTGAATCTATTTCTTAAAGATCAAAACCCATTTTCACACCGAGTTTCGTCGCGATAATCTTTGTAATTCTGCTTTTCAATTCCGGAATTTTGATGCTTTCGATCACTTCATTAGAAAACGCATACATCAATAACGCTTTTGCTTCTTTTTGTGGAATCCCGCGCGATTGCATGTAAAACATCGCCTTTTCATCCAGTTGGCCAATAGTACATCCGTGCGAACATTTTACGTCATCAGCAAAGATTTCAAGTTGCGGTTTGGCATTAATCGTCGCCTTATCGCTTAACAAAATGTTGTTGTTTTGCTGGAACGCGTCGGTTTTTTGCGCTTCACGTTCCACATAGATTTTTCCGTTGAAAACTCCGGTGGAATTGTCGTTGAAAATCCCTTTGTAGTTTTGGTGGCTGACACAATTTGGCGTTGCGTGTTGCACCAAAGTATGATGATCAACATGTTGCTTGTCGCCGATAATCGTAATGCCTTTTAACGTGCTTTCAATGCGTTCGCCCTGATGATAGAAGTTCAGGTTGTTTCGCATCAGATTGCCTCCAAATGAAAACGTATGAACCGAAACATTACTGGTATCTTTCTGAGCGATGTATGTATTGTCAATCAATGATGCTTGCTCAACATCATTTTGAATTTTATAATAGTCGACATGAGCACTTTTCGCCGCAAAAATTTCGGTCACCGTGTTGGTCAAAACCGGATTTTCGTTTAGGCTTTGGTGACGCTCGATGATTTGAACGTGCGAATTCTCGTTGGCTACAACAAGATTACGAGGCTGAATCATCAACGCATTTTCTTTCCCGGTCGACAAGTATAAAATTTCGATTGGCTTGTCCGCAACCTTATTTTTTGGGATGTTAATATACGCTCCTTCATTTGCGAAGGCCGTGTTTAATGCTGTCAGCGATTCTTCTTTATTGGCAATTTGGTTGAAATATTCATCGATGATGCTTTTGTATTTCGGCTTATTCAGTGCCGATGACATCAAGCAAACATCAAGTCCTTCATGCGTAGTTGACGACAAAAAGGAGCTGAAAATTCCGTCCACGAAAACCACCTTGTACGTGTCGATTTCATGTAGAAAATATTTCTTGACTTCGCTGAATTCAACCGTATGATCCTGTTTCGGAAATACGGTAAAATCGTTCTTAAGGACAGAATTTAACGATGTATATTTCCAGGCTTCTTCCTTTTTGGTCGGAAAGCCTTTAGCTTCAAAGTTCTTTATGGCTGAAGTCCGAATGTCATGCAAATCAGAATTTACATCCACGCGTTCCTCAAAAGCCATAAAAGACGAAAGTAATTTTTCTTTTAAATCCATAGGTCAGAGTTAAAGTACGGCGCTATGAGCCGATTTGATCCAGTCATAACCTTTTTCTTCTAATTCGTAGGCAAGTTCTTTACCGCCTGATTTTACAATCTTTCCGTTGTATAAAACATGAACAAAATCTGGAACGATATAATCTAAAAGTCTTTGATAGTGCGTGATTACTAAAATCGCGTTATTCTCGCTTTTCAATTTATTGACGCCGTTCGCAACGATTCGCAGGGCATCAATGTCGAGTCCGGAGTCGGTTTCATCCAGGATGGCCAATTTCGGTTCAAGCATCGCCATTTGAAAGATTTCGTTTCGCTTTTTCTCGCCACCCGAAAAACCTTCATTAAGTGAACGCGACAAAAATTTACGATCGATCTCGAGCAGTTCCGATTTTTCACGGATTACTTTCAACATCTCGTTTGCAGGCATTTCTTCCAGTCCACGAGCTTTGCGCGACTCATTAATTGCAGTCCGCATAAAGTTGGTGACCGAAACACCCGGAATTTCCACCGGATACTGAAACGAAAGAAAGATACCTTTGTGCGCGCGCTCTTCCGGCGATAAATCAGCTAAATCTTCATCTTCCAGAAAAACCTGACCTTCGGTAACTTCATAGTTTTCGTTTCCGGCGATTACGGCAGAAAGTGTACTCTTTCCTGAACCATTCGGACCCATGATCGCGTGAACTTCACCGGCTTTTATCTCAAGGTCGATTCCGCGTAATATATCTTTGCCTTCAATACCGGCGTGTAAATTCTTGATTCTTAACATAGTTTCTATTAAATTAAAAGCGCAATCAACTGATTGTCAACAATTAAATTGATTCAAATTATTTATTATCCAACGCTTCCCTCAAGCGAAATTTCCAGTAGTTTTTGAGCTTCAACGGCAAATTCCATCGGAAGTTTATTCAACACATCTTTACTAAAACCGTTCACGATAAGTGCAATTGCCTTTTCAGTCGGAATTCCTCGCTGATTGCAATAAAACACCTGGTCTTCGCCGATTTTACTCGTCGTCGCTTCATGTTCGATAATCGCAGTCGAATTTTTACTTTCAATATATGGAAAAGTGTGAGCACCACAGTTATTTCCCATCAACAGCGAATCACATTGTGAGAAGTTACGGGCATTTTCAGCACGTCCACCAATCTGAACCAACCCGCGGTAGCTATTCTGCGAGCGACCGGCTGAAATACCTTTTGATATAATGGTCGATTTGGTGTTTTTACCCAAGTGGATCATTTTCGTCCCGGTATCTGCTTGCTGAAAATTATTGGTTACCGCAATCGAGTAGAATTCGCCAACCGAATTATCGCCTTTCAAAATGCAAGAAGGATACTTCCAGGTAACAGCTGATCCGGTCTCGACTTGCGTCCATGAGATTTTGGCGTTTTTCTCGCAGATTCCGCGTTTGGTAACGAAATTATAAACTCCGCCTTTTCCTTCCTTATTTCCCGGATACCAGTTTTGCACGGTCGAATATTTAATTTCAGCACCGTCAAGCGCGATAAGTTCGACAACGGCAGCATGAAGTTGGTTTTCATCCCGACTTGGCGCAGTACAACCTTCGAGGTATGACACATAACTGTCTTCATCGGCAATAACCAATGTGCGCTCAAACTGACCGGTTCCAGCCTGATTAATTCTGAAATAAGTTGAAAGTTCCATCGGACACTTAACGCCTTTCGGAATATAACAGAACGACCCATCAGAGAAAACGGCAGAATTTAAAGCTGCATAAAAATTGTCACGCTGAGGAACAACGGTTCCGAGATATTTTTGAACGAGTTCAGGATGTTCTTTGATCGCTTCAGAAATTGAGCAGAAGATAATGCCTCGCTCGCCAAGGGTCTTCTTAAAAGTTGTAGCCACTGAAACCGAATCAACAACAATATCCATTGCTACTCCGGCAAGCTGCTTTTGTTCGTCAAGGGAAATACCGAGTTTTTTAAACGTTTCCAAAAGTTCCGGATCAACCTCATCAAGACTAGCGTATTTGTCTTTCTTTTTCGGTGCTGAATAATAAGCTATCGCCTGAAAATCGGGTTTTTCATAACTGACATTTGCCCAATCCGGCTCTTTCATTTCCTTCCAGGCGCGAAATGCTTCGATTCGCCATTCGGTCATCCATTCAGGCTCCTCTTTTTTCAGCGAAATCGCACGTACGATGTCTTCGTCAAGTCCGATGTTGAACGTCTCAGACTCGATATCAGTATAGAAACCGTATTCATATTCCTTGGTTTCTAATTCTATCTTAAGTTCTTCTTCTGTATATTTTGACATGCTTTGTTTTTAAATTCAGTTGAATGACCAACTTTGATTATAGCGAAAAACTCTCGCCGCAACCGCACGTGCGATTTGCGTTTGGATTATTAAAAACAAATCCTTTTCCGTTTAGTCCGCCCGAGTATTCCAAAATAGTTCCCGCTAAATAGAGGAAACTTTTTTTCTCGACTGCTACCTTTATATCGTTGTCTTCAAACACTTTATCGTTTTCTCCGATAGCGTTATCAAACTTAAGTTCGTATGAAAGTCCCGAACAACCGCCACTCTTCACGCCAACGCGAACGTAATCCGTCACGGCATCAAACCCTTCGTCAGCCATCAGACCGACGATTTTTTTTCGTGCTGTATCTGAAACCTTTATCATTGTTATATTGATTTTGTCTAAATTAACTGCAAAGATATTACAATATTTGTGGTTTGCCGACTCGACTAACATTTTTATAACTAATGGAATCATAACGTTTGACTATGTCTTTCAGCAAATTTTGTACTTTGGCGGCTAATTTTTTTTAGTCTTATCAGAAATGAAGATCTATCCTATTGAAAGTGGTAATTTTAAACTCGACGGCGGAGCGATGTTTGGCGTTGTTCCAAAAACAATTTGGAATAAAACCAATCCGGCCGATTCCAACAACTTAATTGAATTGGCAGCGCGCTGTATGTTGATCGAAGACGGCAACAGACTGATACTGATCGATACCGGCATGGGCGATAAACAATCCGATAAATTTTTTGGTTATTATTCGCTTTGGGGCCCGCACTCGCTCGAGAAGTCGTTGTCTGACGCAGGTTTTTCAACGGATGACATTACCGATGTGTTTATGACTCACTTACATTTCGATCATTGCGGCGGTAGCATCAAGTGGAATAAAGATCGCACGGGTTATGAGCCAAAATTTAAAAATGCTAAATTTTGGTCGAATGAAAATCATTGGGAATGGGCAGTTAAACCGAATCCACGTGAAAAAGCCTCTTTTTTGACTGAGAACATTTTGCCGATGCAGGAAAGTGGTCAGCTTAATTTTATTGAAAGAGGTCAAACCGATGAAGTCGGAAAGTCGGAACTTGGCTTTGGCATTTTCTTTGCTGACGGCCACACTGAAAAAATGATGATCCCCAAAATCACCTATCAGGACAAAACACTTTGCTTTATGGCCGATCTTTTGCCAACCGCCGGACACCTTCCTCTTCCCTATGTTATGGGTTACGATACCAGGCCATTGTTAACACTTCCCGAAAAAGAAAAATTCCTGGCCGAGGCCGCTCAAAATAACTACTACCTCTTTCTGGAACACGACGCTCACAATGAAATCATCACCGTTGAGATGACCGAGCGCGGTGTCAGATTGAAAGAACGCTTTGCTTTCAACGAGATTTTCTCATAACTATCATTTGTAACAAACTAATTAATTCAAGACATATTTACTCTAAAATCACATTATGAAGCTAATTAATAATATTTGCCTGACTGCGTTTGCAGTTTTAGCCTTCAATGCCGGAAACGCGCAAAAGGCTTCTCAAAAAATTGATTACAGTACGTTTCCTGCCAAAAAAAGCGAACTTACCCAAATCGAACGCGAAAGATGGAGTCACCTCGACTTAGCTAAAGACTCACTTCCTGGAATGAGTGTCGATCGCGCTTACGCCGAACTTCTGAAAGACAGAAAAGCAGAAAAAATTATTGTTGCCGTCATCGATTCAGGTGTTGATATCGAGCACGAAGATTTACAATCAGTAGTGTGGATTAATAAAAAAGAGATCGCCGGTAATGGTGTTGATGACGACAAAAACGGATATATTGATGATGTGCACGGTTGGAACTTCCTCGGTGATGCCAACGACGAACAACTGGAAATGACCCGTATCGTTAAAAAAGGCGATGACGGATCGGAAACTTACAAAGCTGCAAAAGCTGCTTACGACGAAAAGTACGCTGAAGCAATGGGCGGCAAGCAACAAGTTGACTTTATTTTCAATGCCTTGAACACTATTTCAGAACATTTGAAAAAAGAGGATTACACTGTCGAAGAGATTCGCGCTATTCAACCCAACACCCAGCAATTGGCGCAATCGCAGATGATTATGCTTAGCATCATCGAGCAAACCGGACCAAACTTCAGAGAAGAACTTGACGGTTTCAAAAAACAGATCAACGACATGATCAACGTCAACCTAAACTTAGATTTTGATGGCCGAAAAGTTGTTGGTGATAATGTAAATGACATTAAAGACACAAAATACGGCAACAACAATGTGATAGGTTTGAATAAAGAAGATGCTGACCACGGAACACACGTTGCTGGAATTATCGCACAAATCAGAAATAACGGCAAAGGTGGCGATGGCGTAGCGAACAACGTTGAGATTATGGCTATTCGCGCTGTACCAAACGGTGATGAATATGATAAAGATATTGCTCTTGCAATCAGATATGCGGTTGATAATGGAGCAAAAGTGATCAACGGAAGTTTCGGAAAAAGTTTCTCGCCTCAGAAGCAATGGGTTTTTGACGCTATCAAATACGCCGCATCAAAAGATGTGTTGATCGTTCACGCAGCTGGAAATGATGGTCATAATATCGATCTTCCCGGCAACAACAATTTCCCCAATGATTCTGAAGACGGTGTTAAAGAAATCTCAAACAACCTGATTACCATCGGAGCATTGGCACCGACATTGGGAAGCGAAATGGTTGCAAGTTTCTCAAATTACGGGAAAAGCAACGTTGATATCTTCGCACCGGGAAAAGACATTTACGCAACCGTTCCAAACAACAAATACGTATATCACCAGGGAACTTCAATGGCATCGCCTAACGCAGCCGGTGTAGCTTCGCTTATCCGCTCTTATTACCCAAGCCTTACGGCGGCACAAGTAAAAACGATTCTAATGGATTCAGGAACTCCAATGACTCATGTTGTTGAACTTGGTTCTACCAGCGAGCAAAAACCATTTACAGAGGCTTCAAAATCAGGCAAAATCGTAAATGCATACAACGCACTTCTGATGGCAGAGAAAATGGCCAAGACGAAAAAGAAAAAATAAGAATTAATGTCAATTAACGGAAGGCTTTGGTCTTCCGTTTATTTTTATACCAATGAAGAAACTTTTTACACTCGCGATCGCATTGTTTGGAGCCATGAATTTAGCGGCTCAGGGCGGACTTTGGCAGCAACGCGCCGATTACACCATGGATGTCAAAATGGATGTGAAGAACTATCAGTATAAAGGCGTCCAAACACTTGTTTACACCAATAATTCGCCTGATACCTTATCTCGGGTATTCTATCATCTTTATCCGAATGCTTTTCAACCAGGAAGTGAGATGGATATGCGCGTTCGCAATATCTCCGATCCCGACGGTCGTATGGTTACTAAAACAACCGTTGATGGCAAAGAAGTAAAGGTTAGCCGAATTAAAAATCTGAAACCAAATGAGATCGGTTATTTGCGGATCGCCAATTTCAAACAAGATGGCGTTGTTGCGCAAATCAAGGAAGTTGAGACTATTCTGGAAGTGATTTTGGCTAAGCCAATTCTACCCGGACAAAAATCAACTTTTACCTTGGATTTCACCGGGCAAGTTCCGCTTCAGATCAGAAGATCCGGCCGAAACAACTCCGAAGGCGTCGAATTATCAATGACCCAATGGTATCCGAAGATCGCTCAATACGATTTCGAAGGTTGGCATCCAACGTCATACATCGGACGCGAATTCTACGGCGTTTGGGGTAACTTTGATGTAAAGCTCACAATCGACAAATTGTATACTGTTGGCGGAACAGGTGTTCTTCAAAATCCAAATTCAATCGGTCACGGTTACGAAGACGAAGGAAAAACCCCGAAACACAGCAAAAAAACCAAAGATTTAACCTGGCATTTTATTGCTGAAAACGTACACGATTTTGCTTGGGCAGCCGACAAAAACTACATTCACGATATTGTTGAAATGCCCGGCGGACCAACGCTTCATTTCCTTTACAAAAACAATCCTGATATTTTGGCGAACTGGAAAAAGCTTCAGCCGGATACCGTAAAACTGATGCAGTTCTTTAGTGCTGCAGTAGGTCCGTATCCTTATCCGCAATATTCTGTTATTCAAGGTGGCGACGGCGGAATGGAGTATGCCATGTGCACTTTGATTCTCGGTAATGGAAAATATGACGGCTTACTTGGTGTAACTGCCCACGAGCTGGGCCACACCTGGTTTCAGCATGTAATCGCTACAAATGAATCAAAATACGGATGGATCGATGAAGGTTTTACCTCGTTTATCGAAGATCTGGCGCTTAATGAAATCTCGGAGGTTAAGAGAGACTTTCCATTTGAAGGCGCATACAACAACTACAATTGGATGGCAAAATCAGGAAATGAGCAGCCACAAACGACTCACGCCGACCGATTCGACATTAACCGTGTTTACAGCATTTCATCGTATAGCAAAGGTGAAGTTTTCCTTGCGCAATTGGGTTACCTGATCGGTTTTGACAACTTGATGAAATCACTACAACGGTTTTACGACGAGTATAAGTTCAAACATCCAACATCAAATGATTTTATTCGGGTTGCCGAAAAAGTATCGGGTGCGCAACTTGGTTGGTACCTGACTGATTGGACGATGACCACAAATACCATCGATTATAGCGTTGGATTGAGCAAAAATACATCAGGCACATTGGTTTCACTTAAACGGATCGGGCGAATGCCAATGCCGATAGATGTTCTTGTAGAATATCAGGACGGAACTTTGGAAACGTATTACATCCCGCTTCGGATGATGCACTACACCAAGGAGAATCCGTATGGCGATATCAAACGCACGGTTTTGAAAGATTGGGCGTGGGCAAATCCGGATTACTCGTTTGAGATTCCAAACGGGAAATCGGCTGTCAAACAGGTAGTCATTGATCCAAGCGGGTTGTTGGCCGACATCGATCGCGAAAATAATAACGCTGTCGCAAATTAAAATCAGAACACATCAAATAAAAATCCTTCCGTTACATGTAATTGGAAGGATTTTTTATTTAGGGCAAAAGCCGATAATAATTTTCCGCTTTCATAGCAGTTGCTTCTTCAACCCGCGGAAATTGCTTGTTATAAAGTTAGCTTGATAGTTGATTAAAAGCGTTCTACAATTTTGATTAGTTTTTATACGATTATAATTCTTGAAGAAGATTCGAATAAATATCTTTGCAGACTAGCCGTCGCCATGTTTACATACTCACAAGAAGAAAAACTCAAAAGCCGAAAAAAAATCGATCAGGTATTTTCGAAAGGAAGTTCGGTTTCAAAATATCCGGTGCGACTTGCCTTTTGTGAGGTAACCGATGGCGATCATATTGTTCAAATCGGCGTATCGGTTTCTAAAAAACACTTTAAAAAAGCGGTCGACCGAAACTATATCAAACGGCTGTTGCGGGAATGCTACCGACTCAATAAGCATCTTTTAACTCAGAAGATTACAAAGCCGCACGCTTTTATGTTGCTTTACACTTCCAAGGAAAAACCGGAGTTCGAGCAGCTTCAGGCAAAAGTTATCCGGGTGTTTGAGAAATTCAATGAACAATACGCTTCTGAATAAATTAGCGGTAATATCTTCGACGGAATTCCGTTATCCGAAAGCGATCGCCTTCATTGCCAAATGTTTCGATTGGATTTCATAAATTAGTAGCCCTTAATTGCCTTCACATGTACACCTTACTCAAGAAAAGATATATTCTTCCCGTTGTTGCAAGCGGATTTTTATTTATTGGCGCCAGTGTTAAAGACGACTTTTTCGAAATCGCCAAACAAATCGAAATCTTTACTACACTGTTCAAAACCGTCAACATGAATTATGTAGACGAGACGAATCCCGCAGAACTGATGGACCGTGCAATCAAAAGCATGTTAGCCGATCTCGATCCGTACACGGTGTATTTCAACGAACAGGACGTCGTAAAATTTAAGATCAACAATACCGGCGAATATACCGGAATCGGTGCGATTATTACCCGACGCGACGGTGCGCTTATCATCCGTGAGCTTTATAAAAATTATCCAGCTGATAAGGCCGGACTCAAATCCGGTGACGAAATCATTCAAATTGGCGATGTAAACCTGGGCGATTTTAAAGAAGATGCCGGCCAATTGCTGAAAGGTGCAAAAAACACAAAAATCAATCTCAAATATAAGCGACAGGGAAAAGTTTACGACACGGCTTTGGTACTTGAAGAAGTTGAACTAAAAGCTGTTCCGTTCTTTTCAAAGGTTGACGCCCGAACCGGCTACATTGTGCTTTCGCAATTTAACCGAAAGGCAACTCTTGAAACCAAAGAAGCGCTTGAGCAATTAAAGAGAGATGGTGCCGAGCGCATTATTCTTGATCTACGCGGCAATCCCGGCGGTTTATTGGCCGAAGCTGTGAATATCTGTAATTTATTTGTCGCGAAAAACGAGGTCATCGTCACTACCAAATCCAAAATCGACAAGCACAACAACACGTATAAAACTACTCGGGATCCGATCGATACTGAAATTCCGCTTGTGGTTTTGGTTGACGGCCGAAGCGCTTCAGCGTCCGAAATCGTTGCAGGCGCTTTACAGGATCTTGACCGAGCGGTGATTGTTGGCAGCAGGAGTTTTGGAAAAGGCTTGGTTCAGCGACCAATCGACTTAACCTACGGCACTCAGATCAAGATTACGATTTCCCGCTATTATACGCCTTCCGGGAGATGTATTCAAGCGCTTGATTATGCGCACAAAGATGTTAACGGCAAGGCAACTCGTACTGATGCTGCGAAATACAATGCATTCAAGACTCGCAAAGGCCGTCCGGTTTACGATGGTGGTGGAATTCTTCCAGATGTCGAGTTAGCCGAAACTCAGATGAGCCCGATCGCGGAAGCACTTGTCAAAAACGATGGTATTTTTGATTATGCAACGCACTACTATTTCAAGCATCCTAATTTAGGTGAAAAGATTCCAACAATTACCGATGCCGATTTTGCTGATTTCCGCCAGTTTCTCAAAAAGGAGAAATTTGAATTCAACACTGAAACCGAAATGGCTTTGAAAAAAACACTTGAAATCGCCAAAAAGGAAAAAATTGACGCCGGAATTACAGCCGAATATCAGCAATTGTTAACTTCGCTTCAAAAAAGTGAGGAAACACAGATGATCCAAAATCAAAAGGAAATCAAAAACCTGATTCTTGATGAAATCATCAAACGTTACCAATACAAAGAAGGATTGTATAATTACTACACCAAAAACAATTCTGAAATCAAAAAAGCGATCGGTATACTCGACAATGCTACTGAATACAAGAAGATTTTAAAAATATAATGAAGAAATTAATTTCGATTGCGGCACTGCTAACGGTTTTCATTGGATTTTCACAAGAGGAAATCGTGCAATCGGTTTATTTTGATTTCGACAAGTACGACCTCGATCAAAAGCAGTCTGATGCAGTTGTAAATTTTATCAAAACTGCTGATTCTAGTCGGATTGAATCTGTTGAGATTTTTGGATATACGGACGATATCGGGAAAGATGCGTATAATTTCAAGCTTTCAAGCAATCGTGCAACTACCATCAAAGATGCGCTGCTGGCAAACGGAATTACAAATAAAATAATCGTTACCATTGAAGGCAAAGGCCGGATCTTAATCGATGACGATATCGTTGAAAACCTTCCTGAAAAACGTTCAAAAAATCGGCGGGTTGATGTTGTGTTAAACCTTAAGCCGCTGCCAAAAATTGAAATTCCGGGATTTTATAATACGGTGCAGAAGAATCACATTGTTGGCGATCACATTTATCTCGACAATTTGCTGTTTGAACGTGGCAGCAGCAAACTAACTTTTCAGGCAAAAACACAGCTCGACAAGATTTCAAAACTATTGCACCGATACAAAAATCTGCAATTTGAAGTTCAGGGACACGTTTGTTGCACTCCGCCGTACCAAAAGGAAGCCATTGATCGGGAAACCCGAAAAAGACAATTGTCGCAAAACAGGGCTGAAGCGGTTTATAAATACTTGGTATTTAAAAAGATACCCAAAAACCGAATGACTTTTAAGGGTTATGGCAATACGGTTCCACTGGGAAAAGGTTCAGAATACGATCGGCGAGTTGAATTGGTTATCACCAAAATCTAGTCGCGGATCATTTGAATATGCGGAATATCATCTTCTAGATATTGATCGCCAACCGCAACAAATCCGTGCGATTCATAAAATTTCTTCAAGTACAATTGTGCCGATATTTTAATTCGCTGCGATCCAAATAAGGTTTTTATTCCGCTGATTGCCTCCTTCATTAATTCATGTCCATAAGCTTTCGATCGGGAATCTTGTGCTACAACCACGCGTCCGATCGAAGCCAGATCAAAGTATTTCCCTTGATCAAATAAACGCGCATAGGCCACAGTTTTGCCATTCTCAACGCCCATCAGGTGAAATGCAACCTGGTCCTTATTATCAACATCATTGTATACGCAATTTTGCTCAGAAATAAAGACCTCACTTCGCAAACGCAGACATTCGTATAATTCTTCCAAAGAAAGCTCTTTAAAAGCCTTTATTTTCCACTGCGGCATCGTTTCTGAATTTTATAGTTTTGATTATAGCTTCAAGTTCGTGCATTAGGTCACGTTTGTCTTTCGAGGGTGCGTAACAAAAGCCCTCTACGATTAAAACTCTGTTGTTTGTCGGATCGCTGAATGCATAGTTGATAAACGGCCCCGACATAAAATCGTTTTTTAGTTCCCAGGTACCGCGAGTTTCCACAACATTTCGGTCGGCAATTTTCATATTTGCCACATACGGAGCATACGCGCGTTCGGAGATCATTTCGGTGTCAGCTTGCATGCCGCGAATGTAGAGCGCCCCAATCGAATCGCGCATGTTGATGACCGATCCGGCGATGTTTGTTTTTTCCAACCGCTCAGTAGGAACCTGATAGATCAAAATACTTGTATTGCCGCTGATAATTTCGCGCTTTAGCCAAAGGAAGTTCTCGGCCACAATAGCATATTTGTAGGAACGCGGAATTTTCAAACCCACACCGAACATGCTTCTGATACGTTCAACGTCAAGAAGCGATGTATCAATCCTACGTTGCGATTCCCGAATTTCAGTCGCTTTCATCCGCTGAACGATTTCGGCCGAATTCTTCTCCAGAATCGATAAAATATCCTCGACGTTTTTACCGGTGATGTGGATGACATTCTGAGGTTTGGCGAACTCGTTGCAAACCATTTCAAAATCTGACTCGGCTTCCTTTTTCACGATCACAATATTGCGGCTATTGGTCATAAAACCTTCGAGAAGTTTGACCGGATATTGATTGATGGTAAATAGAGGCTCTTCCTGAGGAAGTCCGACGACCGGCGATGCAAATTTATTGCGAATGCTATCGCCCACTTCACCATTCCAAAGTTGATCGTCGATGATTACAGAAATGTGATTGATCTCGCCGCTGGACAAGTCGCTTTTCTTCGACTGCCGACATGAAATCAGCGAAAGCATAAAAACCGAGCATAAAAAAAGGGCCTTATTCATATAAAATGACTAAAGCCCAAATTTAACTAAGATATTCTAGTTAGCCGTTGATTTTTAACTTCATTCCCGGTTTAATGTTTTCACTATTGATACCGTTCCATTTTTTAATGTCTGAAATGGTAACGCCTGGATATTTTTTGGCGATGCTAAAAAGCGAATCTCCTTTTCTAACCAAATAATGCTGAGCTTGCTTTGCTTTAGATGTGACCCTATCCGATTTTGTATCGTTGTTGGCGATAGCGTCGTCTGAAGCGTCAACTTTTCCGATAATCAACTTTTGACCAACATGAATGTTATTGTCTGACAAGTTGTTCCATTCTTTTATCATTGCAAGATCTACGTTGTTTTTCTTAGCGATGATTCCAAGGAAATCACCTTTTTTCACAACATACTCGATATTTTTGACTTCGACCTGCGCTACTTCTTCAACCGAATTCTCTTCAGCAGGATTAACAACTTTCAGCTTTTTACCCACTTGAACCGTGTTGTCTGCAAGGTCATTCCATTCTTTAATTTCGTTGATGCTAACATTGTTTTTGCGAGCAATGGCTGAGAGATTGTCACCAGCTTGAACCGTATACATTCCGTCAACTGCTAATTTTGAAGTTTTTGGTGCGATTGAATCAGCAACTGCGATTGCTTCCGACTTAACCACTGGCGCTTTAGCAGTTTTTTTTGCCGGAACGGCGATCTTCTGACTTGAGACAATTTTCAAATTTGCTCCCGCTGCAATAGTATTACTTCTAAGTTTATTCCATTTTTTTAGATCAGAAAGCGATACGTTGTGGCGACTTGCGATTGTGCTCAGATTATCACCGCGTTTAACCTTGTAGGTTTTTGTCTTGGTAACATATCGCGAATCTGAATCATCAGACGATGTTGTAACTCTTGATGCTACCGCCGTTTGGCTTCCGTAAGGCCTTTCGCGCTTGTCTGCTTCGTAAGCGGCGTAAGCATAAATTTTATCTTCGTTAGAAGTGAAAAGTGCAATTTTATCCTGCGGCAATCTCAGGTAATGCGGTTTATTGTTATAATTCGGAACCGTGTTTAGCTTGTAAGACGGGTTCAATAATTGAAGTTGCGCAACCGGAATGTCAAGTAAATTTGAAAGTTGCTTGAATGTCAACTGGCTTTTAACCATGATAGTGTCGGTTTCAAAGCTTTTGATCGGCGCGCGCTGAGGAACAATTCCGTGTTCTTTATGGAATTCATAAATATACATTGTTGCCAGGAAAGCCGGAAGATACCCTTGAGTTTCTTTTGGAAGGTGTTTTCTGATGTTCCAATAATTTTGTTGTCCGCCCGAACGTCTGATTGCTTTGGCAACATTACCCGGACCTGAATTATACGATGCCAGAACTAAATCCCAATCGCCAAAAATTTTGTACATATTGCTCATGTATTGAGCGGCCGCCGCACTTGCTTTCAAAGGATCGCTACGTTCGTCGACATAGGAATCGATGTGAAGATTGTATTGTTTTCCGGTTTGATACATAAATTGCCACAAACCTGTAGCTCCCATTCTTGAAACTGCTTTCGGATTTAAAGCCGACTCGACAATGGCTAGATACTTAATTTCAAGAGGTACATTTTGCTTGGCTAACGCTTCTTCGAACATCGGGAAATAATACTCTGAAATTCCCATTAATCTCTCGTAAGATTTTTTGCGGTTCTTCAAAAATGACTTGATAATGTTTTCAAGACCAGGGTTGTATTCGATGTTAAAAGGTGATTTTGCATCGAGGATTGCCAGACGTTCCTTTAAAAGTTCCGTTGACAACTCGTAATCTACCGATTTATCTAAGTCGATTTTGTGAATGTCGTCTGATAGATTTTCGTAGAGGTCAAGATTTGTCAGCTCTTGCAGCCATAGACTGTCGACACAGGCAGCCATATTGTCATGAACAAATGTCGATTTGATCGAGTCGAGGTAGGAAAGTTTTATCTCAGGTTTCCCTAGCTGATCAGCTGAATCGGATTCCTGAGCCGAAACGTGAAAGGTCAATAAAGAAACGAGTGCTAATGTGGTATGCTTTAACTTCATATTTACGTTTTTATTTATCGGGAAAGCGACACTAACTTTCTGTCACGCCGATATTTATACTTCGTATTTTAGGTTATTAAATAAATCTGATTGGATATAAAAATTCGCAAATCATTAGATTTCAAATCCTTATAACGGCAAACATAGTAATTTTATAATAAACCGACGAAATTATATAACCTAAAAATATCCTAATTATTGCCTTTTAACTAAATTGCCGCAATTCCGGGTAAGGTTTTTCCCTCAAGCATTTCCAGCATCGCACCACCCCCTGTTGAAACGTAGCTCATCGTGTCTTCAAGCTCGAATTGTTTTACTGCCGATACTGAATCGCCGCCGCCAACAAGTGAGAACGCGCCGTTTTTTGTAGCTTCCGCAATTGATTTTCCAAGTTCTATGGTTCCGTTGGCAAAGTTTGGCATTTCGAAGACCCCAAGTGGACCGTTCCAAAGAATGGTTTTCGATTGAAGTATCACCTCGTGAAATTGCTTAAGCGATTCCGGTCCGGCGTCGAGCCCCTGCCATCCTTGCGGAATTTTGTATACATCCATCACTTGAGTTTTTGCGTCATTGCTGAATGCATCGGCTGCAACAACATCTGTGGGTAAGTGGATCTGAACGTTTTTAGCTTTCGCTTTTTCGAGGATTTCGAGCGCCAATTCAAGTTTGTCGTCTTCGCAGATCGAATTTCCAATTTCGCCACCAAGTGCTTTGATAAACGTAAATGTCATTCCGCCGCCAATAATCATGTGATCAATTTTATCCAGAATATTTTCAATCACGGTAATTTTCGAGGAAACTTTAGATCCGCCAAGAATGGCTGTTACCGGCTTTTCGCTGTTTTTCAATACTTTGTCAAGGCTTTCGATTTCTTTAGCGAGCAACATTCCAAATGCACGTGTGTTTGGAAAATGCTTTGCGATAATAGTAGTTGAGGCGTGTGCGCGATGTGCCGTGCCAAAAGCGTCGTTTACATAAACATCGCCAAGGCTGGCAAGTTCCTTAGCAAAGGTTTCATCGCCGGCTTCTTCTTCTTTGTAGAAACGCAGGTTTTCGAGCAAAAGCACTTCGCCGGGTTTCAACTGGCTTGCTGCCGAAGTAGCTTTTTCGCCACGGCTGTCATCGACGAATTTGATTTCGACGCCAAGTTCCTTTGATGCCGTATTGACGATATGACTAAGTGAATATTTTTCTTCAACACCTTTTGGCCGACCTAAATGCGACATCAGAATTACGCTTCCGCCGGCTTTTAGAACCGCATCGATGGTGGGTTTTGCAGCAGAAATTCGGGTTGAGTCGGTTACCTGGAACTGTTCGTTAAGCGGAACGTTGAAGTCGACGCGAATCAATACTTTTTTGTCTTTAAGGTTAAGGTTTTGAAGTGTTTTCATTTGAGTTGCGGTTTTAGGGTTAACATGGTAGGAATGCAAATATAATCTTTTATAGAATTCGGTTTGTGCTACCGATCGGCCCGCGTGAGGGGTTGAAGCAAAGTGCCGTGCACTGCGAAAGACCCGACCCGAAGGGGCACGCCCAAACCTTGACTGAAATTAATATCTTTGCCGGATGCAATTTTCACAGATTTTAGGACAGGATCCGATAAAAAAACATTTGACCACAAGTGCTGATGCCGGACGGATTCCGCATGCGCAACTGTTTGTTGGTCCGGAAGGTAGCGGGACACTTGCCATGGCGATTGCTTATGCGCGTTATGTGGTTTGCAAGAATACCGGCGGCGAAAATTCGGGTGGCGATGAGACTTGTAATCTGAAATTTAAATCACTTTCACATCCCGATCTGCATTTTATATATCCATCAGTGACCAATGACGATGTGAAGAAAAATCCAAAAAGCAGCGATTTTATTTCCGATTGGCGTCAGTTTGTTTACGACAATCCGTACGGAAGTTTGTTTGATTGGTATCAGGTTTTGGGTGTTGCCAACAAGCAAGGGTTGATTCGGGTTGACGATGCGACGGAAGTCTTGCGTTCTTTGTCTTTGAAATCGTTTGAAGGCGGCTACAAGATTATGATTGTTTGGATGGCTGAAAAAATGAATATTGAGGCCGCCAATAAGCTTTTGAAAATTCTGGAGGAACCACCTGCGAAAACCGTTTTCATTTTGATTGCGGAAAGTGAAGAAGATATTCTGCAAACGATTCGGTCGCGGTGTCAGGTTTTGAATTTTAATAAACTGAGCGACAAAGTTGTGGCTGAGGCTTTGGTGAGCCAGCAAAAAATCGATCCAAAGGAAGCGATGTTGATTGCTCGTCAGGCGCAGGGAAATTTTAACAAGGCGCTTCAATTATCTCGCGGTGATGCTGACGAATTTCCGTTTGAAGAATGGTTTGTAATGTGGGTTCGGGCAGCGTTTCGGGCGAAAGGAAATGCTGCGGCGATTAGCGAATTGATTGCGTGGAGCGACAATATTGCGTCGCTTGGCCGTGAGACGCAGAAGAAATTCCTGAATTTTTGCTTGGATATGTTTCGACAGGCGATGTTGCTGAATTATCAGGCGACGAGTTTGGTTTACATGGAACCGAAAATCGAGAAGTTCAAGCTTGAAAATTTTGCGCCATTTGTGAATGCGAATAACATTAATCAGATATTTACGGAAATTTCGGATGCGATTTATCATATTGAGCGCAACGGAAATGCGAAAATTATTTTGACTGATCTTTCGATAAAACTGACCCGGTTAATCCACAAAAAATAAGCTTATGAATATTGCTTCGATGTTGATCTTGGTTTTTATGGCGGTGACCTTCATTCAGTCGGGTTACGATAAAGTTTCGGATTGGCGCGGTAATGTGACGTGGCTGAAGGAACATTTTGCGGCGACGTTTTTACGCAATCACATTCCCCATGCGCTTGTTCTGATTTTACTTCTCGAAATAATTTCCGGCGTTTTGTGTCTGGCCGGTGCGATCCAACTTTTGTTTAACCGAAGTACGTTGCTCGGTTATTATGGCGCGTTGTTTTCGTGTGTTGCCTTGATTTTGTTGTTATTCGGTCAACGGCTTGCCAAAGATTATGACGGTGCGAGAACGATAGCGATATATTTTATTCCTGCAGTTCTTGCTGTTTATTGGCTGAGTTAAAAATCGCGGCTTTGTAAAGACGAAGTTCGTCCCACGTGAAACTATCGCCAACTTGCTGCTTAAGTTCGGATAACGTTTCTTCTTCCTGATGGCCGACAAAAACCTCGCGTAATTTTTGAATCCGGTCGTCAGGCAGAATGTCGGTGAGCAAAACCTGATTCGCCTGAATTAATTTGGCCAGGTGATTGGCGATAGTAGACGTTGTCAGTTTTCTGATTTCCGCAATTTCTTTAATTGAGTTCTTTTGTTGCCAAAGTTCGAAGGTTTCGATTATGGTCGACTTCTTAGGTTCTTTCTTGACTTTTTTCGGTTTAAACGATTGCTCGTCATCGATTAATGCACTCGCGCTGTTGGTGAAAACTTCACGCGCTTTGTCGTAAACCTGCGATTTATAATTGCTACTTTCCAGCGTCGCTACATTTTCACGGGAGATTTCTTGCCCATTTACATACACTTCAAGTATATTTTTGGCTTTTAAGAGCTTTAAAAGCACATTGATGTGGATTTGCTCCAGATTAAAGAGATCGGCCTGTAAACCCTTGCTTTTTTTACTTCTGCGGACTAGTTCGGATTGAACCAGCAAATCAACCAGGCTGTGTTCCAATCTTCCAAAGAAAAAGTTGAAAGCGGCCAAAAATCGGTTTTGAATTGAATCGAGGTCTGAATTTGAAAACAGCGCGTTAATTTGACTTTGGAATTTCAGGGCAAAATCGGCCAAATCGCTAATTCGGTCGCTGTTATCTTTCAGGAAACTTCCGAGATTATTCTTGTTGGTTTGTGCATACTCATTCGACAGTTTTTGCCAATTATCGGCAAGATTTTTAAGATCATAAGCTTGTCGAACCACTTGATGAACGTACATCCGTGTTTGCGTTTGCAATTCATGATCTAGCGAATTACCATCCGTTTTATTTGATGCGAAGTTCATTACATCCTGATCGTTTTCGATGCCATTCATATTCAACGGCGCCAAAAGAACCAATCCGTCTAAAGAGGTGAGTCGCGATAAAGCCACATAAGCCTGTCCGGGTTGAAAAACTTGCGACACATCGAGTGCGACTTTATCAAATGTAAGTCCCTGGCTTTTGTGGACCGTAATTGCCCAGGCGAGTTTTAGCGGATATTGGACAAATGTACCAAGCACTTCTTCTTTTAATTCAGAAGATTGCGAATCGACGTAGTAACGAATATTGCTCCACTCGTATTTGTCTACTTCGATGATCGAACCGTCTTCAAATTTGACATGGACTTCGGCTTCAGACAGATAATTTACAATACCGGTTTTGCCATTGAAATAATTTTTGTCGGATGAGAGATCGTTTTTTATAAACATCACGCGTGCACCTTCCTTCAAACAGAGTATTTCATCGACCGGATAAATTTTTTCAGGAAAATCGCCGGTAATTTCAGCTGTAAATTGCTGTTCATCAGATGATAACGTGCCGATTGCTCTCAAATTAATCGCATCTGCCTTAGCATTGTGCGTGGTAAGGGTTATGTGATTATCGTTTTCCGGATTAAAATCGGGTTTGTAATACTGATTAAGGATTTTAAGGTCGGATTCAGTGACAACGTTGTTGCGAAGGTTATTTAGTACGTTGATAAAATCAGCGTCATTCTGACGATAAATTTTAGTCAGTTCAATGTAAAGTACCGGAGTTGTCTGGATGACTTTCGAATGAAAGAAAAATTTCCCCGGGTAGAAATTCTTCAATACTTCCCACTCGTCGTTTTTGATCACCGGCGGAAGTTGCAATAAATCTCCGATAAACAAAACCTGAACGCCACCAAAAGGTTGTTGATTCTTGCGTGCAATTTGCAAAGCGATATTAATGGCATCAAGCACATCAGCGCGAAGCATACTTACTTCATCGATGATTAACAGATCCATGTTTTTAATCACCGATTGTTTCGCGGCTGACATCCGGAAATGCCGTTTGATGCTTCCCGTGGTTTCGAACTTTTGACCGTTGCGAAACAACGGCTCTGTTTGACTAATCGGAATGTAAGCAGAGAATGGCAACTGAAACATCGAATGAATCGTAACACCACCGGCGTTGAGTGCAGCAATTCCGGTTGGCGCGACAACTACTGTATTTTTATGGGTAGTTTCGAGAATCTTTCGTAATAGCGTTGTCTTCCCGGTTCCCGCATTACCGGTCAGGAAAAGTGATTTTGTGGTTTGATTAATGAATTTAATCACGTAATCGGCGGTGGAAGTAGTTGACTGCATGGCGTTTAATAAACCCTAAATGTATAACTTTTTTTATTAAATGTAAAAAAAAAGCCTTCCGTTTCCGAAAGGCAATTTATTGTTTTAAAATCGATTACTTAGATACAGAATCTTTGGCAGCTTCGGTTTTTTCAGGAGCAGCTTTGTATTTGTCGTTTAGTATTTTTACGATTTCATCAGTAATATCGTATTGATCTTGTGCGTAAAGAACGTTCGCCGATTCGCCGGTTCCGTAGATATATGCATATCCTTTTTCTTTACCATAATCTTTGATAAACGATTTTACACGCTTTACTAGGCTGTCCATTTCAGTTCCGCTTTCACGTTGTAACTGCTGAAGCATTCCTTGTTGCGCATAGGTAAGTTGTTGCTCACGACGTTGTAGCTCCGCCCCTTTTTGTTGAGCCCACGCCTGACCGTTTGCTTGTGCGTTCTTTTGAAAACTTGCGGCGTCTGCTTTGAATTTATTGATTTCAGCTTCAAGCTCCTTACCCATTTCGGTAGATTTTGCTTTGTATTTAGCTTCAATATCTTTTGATTCTGTATATTCTTCCATCAACTTTGATGTATCGACATATGCAGTTTTAAAATCTTTTACTTCTGCTGTTTTGTTACAAGAAGCCAATGTGACCGCTGCGATGGCGATCAAAAACAGTTGTTTCATTTTTATTTGAGTTGATTTGGTTGCAAAAGTAGGTAATTTTTCGAATTTCCGACAGTTGCCTGATTAAGATTAATTTTAATTTATGATGTAAATAAGTGATGAATATTCGCCGGTTTTCTTTGCTTTGAGATTTGATTTTAAACCGCGGATCATAGCCTTAAACATGTTCGAATTTCCATTTTTATACTTTTCGGAGAGCAAGCTTACATAGAACGCATCGAATTTCATTGGCAGCACTTTAGAAACCTGATAACCATGCCGACCAAAGATTGTTTTAATGGAAGTTTGCGAAAAATGCCACAAATGACGCGGCACATCATAAGCAGCCCAAAATTTTCCGTAATACGACGCATCATCGGATTTATAATTTGGCACCGCGATAATTAAATGACCGTCTGGTTTTAACAACCGTTTCAGCTCAATTATTTGACTGTCGTAATCCCAGACGTGTTCCAAAACATGCCACATCGTAATAATGTCAAATGAGTGATCAGCCAACTGAGCTGAATCTACATACATAGGTACACCTTTTTCCTGGGCGATTTCTCGTGCGGAATCGTTTGGTTCAACGCCTACCACATCCCATCTACCGTCATTTGAGGCGAGAAAGTTTCCGGTACCCGCGCCAAGATCAAGCAGACGCCCTCTTGCTTTAATGTTTTTTACAAGATCCCACTTGTCTTTAATGGCAATCTTCCGAACCGTATGATAAAGCCTTTCAACTAACGTCCGTTTGGAATCGGTGTGTGAAATATAATCCTCGCTCGCATAATATTGTCCGAGTTTGTCCAAATCCGGTTTCGGGAAAGTTGACAACAGATCGAGTTCAGCTTCATAACGAAGTTCAAAATCTTCCTGTGATACTGAAAAATCGTTTGTTTTTAAATAAGTGGTCGTACTCATATTTTTTTAACAGATTCAAAAATCGCCGCTAAAGCCTTAGCCAGCAAGACATAGTCGTCCCAGTTCCACGTGAAACATCAACGGCCCATATAAATTAACAACACCGATATGTCGCTCGGCGATACGCCACTAATTCGTGATGCCTGAGAAATCGTCACAGGTTTAATGCGTTTAAACTTTTCTCGAGCTTCATATGAAAGAGATTTTATAAGGTCATAATTAAAATCAGCTGGAATCTTAACATCCTCGAGACGTGTTAACTTATCCGCATTGTTTCGCTCTTTCTCGATATAACCTGAATATTTAACTTGTATTTCCGCTTGCTCCAATATTTCAGTGTCAAGCTGATGCGTTTCAACATAGTTTTTCACAGCAGAAATCTTCATCATGTCATCAAGGTCAATCTGCGGACGCGAAAATACTTTGAACATCTTGTCGCTTTGCGAAACCGTGGCGCTTCCCTTTGATTCAAGAATCGGATTGATCTCTCCTACTGCAACGCTTGTTTCTTTGAAGAATTGAACCATCTTTTCGGATTCGGATAGCTTCTGCTCCATTCGTTTTAAACGCTTATCTGATGCTAAACCGATAGCGTGTGATAATGGCGTTAGTCTAATATCTGCATTATCCTGACGCAAAAGCGTTCGGTATTCAGCACGCGATGTAAACATTCGGTATGGTTCCTCGGTGCCTTTTGTAATCAGGTCATCGATCAATACGCCGATATACGCTTCATCTCGCTTCAAGATTAGCGGATTTTTCTCGTTTACTTTTAAATGTGCGTTAATTCCCGCCATCAGTCCTTGAGCAGCCGCTTCTTCATAACCTGTGGTTCCATTGATTTGTCCTGCGAAGTACAATCCAGAAACTAACTTGGTTTCTAACGTATGCTGTAATTGCGTAGGCGGAAAATAATCATATTCAATTGCGTAACCGGCACGGAAGAACTTGACGTTCTCAAACCCGGCCACACTGCGCAATGCTTTAAATTGAACATCCTCCGGCAACGACGTCGAAAAACCGTTGACATAAACCTCAACCGTATCCCATCCCTCAGGCTCCACAAAAAGCTGATGTCTTTCCTTATCAGCAAAACGATTTATCTTATCTTCAATCGACGGACAATACCGTGGGCCAAGACTTTGAATTCGCCCGTTGAACATCGGCGATCGGTCAAAACCTTCCCGTAAAATGTCATGCACCTCAAGTGAAGTGTACGTCATATGACAAGATTTTTGTTTTACTAGTGGCTTTGTTACATCCGAATATGAGAATTTCGCAGGCAAGTCATCCCCTTTTTCCTCATTCATTTTAGAGTAGTCAAGCGATCTTCCATCAACTCGAGGTGGAGTTCCAGTTTTCATTCGGCCAGCTTCAAAGCCTGCACGAACAAGATCTTCGGTAATTCCGTAGGCCGCACTCTCGCCTGCACGTCCTCCGCCAAATTGTTTCTCGCCAATGTGAATCAATCCGTTCAAAAACGTCCCATTGGTCAAAACAACAGCTTTCGCACGAATCTCGATTCCAAGCGATGTGACAACACCCTTTATCTCATTATTTTCGATAATCAAGCCTTTCACCATTTCCTGATAAAAATCAAGGTTTGGCGTGCCCTCCAACATCAACCGCCACTTCTCAGCAAACCTCATCCGGTCGCTTTGAACTCGCGGCGACCACATGGCCGGCCCTTTTGATTTGTTCAGCATTTTGAATTGGATCGCAGTCTCATCTGAAACAATTCCGCTGTACCCGCCAAGCGCATCAATCTCCCGAACAATCTGACCTTTGGCTATTCCACCCATCGCAGGATTGCACGACATCTGCGCTATGTTTTGCAAACTCATTGTTACCAACAAAGTCTTCGAGCCCAGATTTGCAGCCGCAGCAGCAGCTTCGCTTCCGGCATGACCGCCGCCAACAACTATTACATCATATATATCTTGAAATATACTCATTGTTCCACGTGAAACATTAATTGATAAATAACTTCATTTTCTCCTCCTCCTTCATTCGCATTATCTGTGCGTCTTCAGTTGTTTTGTCCTTAAATCCGCAGTAATGTAACACGCCATGAGCCATCACCCGGTGTAGCTCGTCTAAAAAATCGACTTTATACTGTAAAGCATTGTCTTTCACGCGTTCCACCGATATAAAAATGTCGCCATGTATCTCATTTCCAACAGAATAATCAAAGCTAATGATATCAGTATAGTCGTCATGCGACAAAAATTCGGTGTTGATTTTGTTCAAATATTCATCATCGCAAAAAATATAGCTGATTTCGCCTTCTTTTTTGTCTTCTGAGGTGATAATTTGGCTGATCCAATTAGAGTAGTGTTCTTCATCAGACAACTCAAAATCGGTTTCGTAATTGTAAGTAATCATCTATTGTTTAAAATATTGCTGAACCTTTTGGTTATAATTTGGGCGCAAAGGTAGTGTTTGCCGATTTAAAATCTCGATACTGTTAAGGTAATCCTGTAAAGCAGACGGCAATGCAGTGGCATTATTGTTAAAATCCTTCTTGTTAGTCTCAGATTGACGCTTCTTTTCTTCACCCTGAAGTTGTGCCGCTTTGTCTAATTTCAAAAGTTCGTATTTCAAATTAAGCGCGCGTTGCAGCGTTTCATTCGTAAACCCTTTGTTGAGTAATTGCCGTTCAATCTGCTTCATCTGATTTAAAGCGTTCATACCCGCATTACCTAAACCTTGCTTGTTGAGTTCGTTTTGCAACGCCTCACGTAATTGCCTTTGCTCTTTGTAGATTTCCATGATTGCCTCAGCATCGCGTTCGCCGTCATTTCCATCCTGACCGCCGCTTCCGCCTTCTTGACCGGAACCTTTTTCGCCCGGTTTTTTACCTCCTGGCTTCTCACCTTCGCCTGGTTTTTTACCATCGCCCGGTTTGTTTCCTTCTTTCATTCCCTGCTTCATTTTTTCACCGAGACCTTCCTGCTTCTTGATGATGTCAGGAAGTTGCATTCCGCTTCCCGAACCTTGTCCCGGCTTAGGTTTGCCTTGACCTGAACCCGATAGCGACATCTGCATGCTGTTCAAAATATCACTCAGAAAATCAGCCAATTTGTTAGCCGACGAAATCGTGTATTGCTGATGCATCAATCCGTTCGGAATTCGCACATCAACCAATGCGTCAAGCGATTTGTCGATGTTGTAATGAACATTTCCGATCTCCTTAGTCACATTCTCAGCTATACGCGGATTGCGAAGCGACATCGCAAATAAACTGTCGTCAACGTGTTTGAACTGCTGCTTAAGATCTTGTTGCAACTTCAGATTTTTGTTGAACGACGGCGATCCGCGACGAAGACCTTTGAATTCCCGCATTAAATCCTCTTGTGAGAATGAGAACGCCAATAAATTATCTAGAATCTGACGCAACATTTTTACATCTTCCTCCATTTGCTCCATCTCACCCGACGCCATGCTCTCAGCCATCTTCTGACTCATTTCCTTCATCTGCTTAGCCGCACTTTTCTGCTTTGGTTTTGCCTTATCCTGACTGTTTTTCTTCAATTCATCCGAAGCTTTTTTCAGATCTTCATCGATGTTTTTCTCTTTCTTCTCGTCGCTCGGAATTTCGACAGGCGATTTCAATTCCTTATTTTCCTTCTCTAAATCGTCCAGATCCTTTTTAATCTGATCGAATTCCTTGTTGATTTCTTCCTGTTTCGCAGCATTATTCTCCTTGTCTTTCTCAGCTAACGCTTCTTGCTTTTCGCCAAGCTTTTCTAGTTTATCTGCAATCTGCTCCGCTTTTTTCTCCACATAGAATCGCTTGGTAAGCTCTACCAATTGCTCGAGATTCTTAGCTTGATTTTTACTGGTTTGCTTAAACTTCTCAATCTTTTCAAACAACTCTTCGTTCTCGATCTTTTCGTTGAGCTTCTTCAACTCGTCCAATAACTTCCTATTTTTCTCAAGATCTTTATCGGCATTTTCCAAACGCTTCTGCAACTCTTCTTTCATCGGATCCTTATCCTCCGGATTCATCTTCTTCAAGTTATCCTCCATCTTCTTCGAAAACTCCTTCATCATCTCGTCCTGCTGCTGTTGACGCTTGATAAACTCGTTCACTTTCTGCTGATCTTTATACTCAAGGCTCTGCTTCTCCTTACCCATTTTTTGAAGCTTCTCCATTTCTGAAATCTGCTTGTCCTGATTTTTTAGCGATTTCTCCAAACTATTTATGTTGTCGCTCTGTTGCTGAAGAATTTCATCTTTCTCTTCAACATCGGTTTGAACGCGACTCGAAAACACGGACGACTTAGTAGCCTTGAATCCATTAGGCGAATCATTATCGAATACTTCAAAATAATAGTCATACGAAACACCGGCATTAACCGGTAGCGTTCCCGGAAATGAAAACACAAACTGATCGTAAACATCTTTTTTTACCGGCATAATTCCGCGTTGTGCGGCCTGAGGCTGATCTTTCGGATAATAAACGACCTGAAGCCTCGATAAGCCATAATCGTCGGCGACACGGCCTAAAATATATGTTTTTCCAAGTTTTAAGCTATCAGGAGCCACGTTCACACTAATTGTGGGGAATTGATCTTTTACAACCGAAATCCGATAGCTCAATCGCTCATAATCCGAAATCTTGTCGTTTGAGGTCACAACCTGATAGTCGGTCGTGTTCACAACCCGCTTTGCGAACTGAAAAATATTGTCAGTCTTATTAAACGGCTGCGTCAGATCTGCATCAGTCCACTCCACTTTGTCAGTCGAAAGTGTATTCATTTTCCAAACCACCTGAGTACCTTCCGGAATAATCGCATTTCCAGTACCTTTTACCGTTTCAAACTTTCGATTCAAATACGATGGAAACTGCAATTGCATTTCGAAATTCGCCACCGTCGGAACATCAACCACCACCAACTCGTAATCTCTCGATGCGACTTCATTAGCCTCAACATGAAAAATCAAATTATTAGCGGGTTTCGCAATCTTAAAACTAAACTCGCCCGTAGCATTTTGTTCCATAAAATAACTTTCACCACCAATGAAAATCATCGCGTTTTCAGGCACAACCTCACCCTGAGTCTTTACCCGAAGCACAAAATCCTGTCCTTGTTCCGTTTGTAGATTATCATTTAAAATCACAAATTCGAACGGAGCCGGAGGAACAAATTGTTGTTTGTAATTCACCACCCGATTTAAACTCTGCGATATCATCTCGCTGTTTCCTGAAATGTAGAAAAAAGCAAAAAACAAGATTGGCAGTAACGCAATTGGAAGATATTTCCTATTGTTTTTAAAATTTACGGCATTGGTGAATGGTATCGGTTGTAGCGAATGCGCCTTTTGCTCAATCGAAGCCGCAAGCAACTCACTTTGAACCGACGTACCAGAAAGCTGAAGAAAATTTGTCAGTTTATCCTTAACTTCATAAAAGTGTCCGCCAATAATTCTCGACGCTTCGTTGTAATCGATTCCACGTCGAAGTTTAAACAGTTTAAACAGCGGAAACGCGATATATCTGGTCAGCAACACCAGTTCTACCGTCACGAACATCCAAAAAAGAATCGTTCGCCCAATCGGTTTTAACCACAGGAAATATTCAAGCAGCAGCGTGAATAGGAAATATAGAAGGCCGAGGCCGAGGAAAAAAATCAATCCACGAAGCAGCTCGTTCAGGTAATATTTTTTAATAAACGCTTCAAGTTTGCGGTAAATAAGGTTCGTCGATTCCAATTTCTTGCGTTTTTGTAACCGCTAAAAGTACGATTTTATCTGATTCACAAAACGTTGAATTTCCCGATGTAGTATGGCGTTACCTCCGGCTCGCGCTATTCGCTTCAATCTTTTTAGCTCATCCTTCGCAAAAAAGGATTTCCCGCTTCTATCGCTAACGCAACAAATCGGTAGCATTGTATTATTTACTACAATCAAAAAATCTAAATGGTATCTTTGCACCAATCAAATAACACAAAAATGTCGAAACCTATTCGCGTCCGTTTTGCACCAAGTCCAACCGGGCCATTACACATTGGCGGCGTCAGAACAGCATTATTCAACTACCTGTTTGCCAAGAAAAACAATGGCGTTTTCTACATCCGAATTGAAGATACGGATCAGAACCGTTTTGTTGAAGGCGCTGAACAATATATTTTGGAAGCATTGCAATGGCTAAACATCATGCCTGACGAAACCATTGGCCACAACGAAAAGTTTGGTCCATATCGCCAAAGTGAACGCAAACACATTTATAAACAATACGCCGATCAGCTAATTTCTTCAGGTAATGCGTACTACGCTTTTGACAGCAGTGAATCGCTCGACACAAAGCGCAAAGAAGCCGAAACTGACGGTAAAACATTTATTTACAATCATTCGAACCGCGATACGTTAGACAACTCACTAAATATCAGCGCCGCCGAACTTGAGCAGAAACTAGCTTTAGGCGCCGAATATGTCATCCGTTTTAAAACGCCGGTCAATGAGATTTTGCACCTTCAGGATATTATTCGTGGCGATATAAAGTTTGACACCAATCTGCTTGACGATAAAGTTCTTTTCAAAAGCGACGGAATGCCGACTTATCATCTGGCTAACATCGTTGATGATCATTTAATGGAAACCTCACACGTAATTCGTGGTGAAGAATGGTTGCCGTCAATGCCGTTACATGTGCTACTCTACCGCGCATTTGGATGGGACGCACCTGAATTCGCACATCTTCCGTTAATTCTGAAACCGATCGGAAACGGAAAGCTTTCTAAAAGAGATGGTGACAAAATGGGATTTCCGGTATTTCCACTCGAATGGAAAACGGAAAGCGGAATTTCTTCAGGTTACCGCGAATCAGGATATTTTCCGGAAGCTGTTGTCAATTTCCTCGCACTTTTAGGCTGGAACGACGGAACTGAAAAGGAAATCTTCTCACTCGACGAATTGGTACAATCATTCGATTTGAATCGCGTGCATAAATCGGGTGCTAAATTCGATCCGGAGAAAAACAAATGGTTTAATCACCAATATCTTGTAAATCGCGACGACGCGCTTCTAGCTAAAGATTATCAGCAGATTCTGACTGAAAAAGGGATTGAAGCTGACTTCGATTATGTACAAAAAGTAGTTTCACTTGTTAAAGAGCGTGCTCACTTTGTATCTGAATTCTGGGATTTAAGTGATTATTTCTTTGATGCTCCGCCGTCTTACGATGAAAAAGCGGTCAAGAACTGGAAAGTTGAAACACCGGCAATCATGAGCGATGTGTTTGAATTGCTTGAAAGCATAACCGATTTCTCATCGGCAAACATCGAAAATATACTGAAAACGTGGATGACTGAAAACGAAATCGGAATGGGGAAAGTCATGCAACCCTTGCGACTCTCGATTGTTGGCGCGCTGAAAGGTCCGCACCTGTTCGATATCATGGAAATGATCGGTCAGGAAGAAACGATCAACCGAATTAAAAAAGCAATTGCCAATCTATAAAAAAAGCTCCTTTTCAGGAGCTTTTTTGCTTTAGTTACCAAAACCGATCCGCAGCCCAAACTGCACGTTAGGTTTCGATTTCGATTCTTCAACTTCATTCGACATCTCAGTGTTGTAATCATAGGTTTGAAAGGTATGCGTTGTATTTGCGATACCAACTCCGAAGTAAAAATCCCAGAGCACGTTCGAATCCATAAACAATTGCTTCCCGATGATGATCGACGCGCCGGTTTTCACCTTGGTGTCATCACCTGAAACCATATAATCATCTTCGTTGTCGTAACTGCGTTTCATTGTTTTTGTCATCGCCTGAATTCCGAAATACCAACCTTCGATCGCATCGTAATCACTTGAAGGGAAATACTTCCAGGCCACACGAAAAGCGGTTCCCATTTCAGCACTCGAACCGCTAATTGCGTCAACATCGCCATAAATATCGTCGTCTTCGTCAAAAGCCGAAAAGGAATTTGTCATATACGGATAGGTAAGCGCCGCTGAAGCCTCAACGCTCATCTTTTTAGAAATTCTGTATTCGCCAATTATCGGGAACTCGCCGACCAATATTGAGAGAAGATCCGTTTTGACTGCCCACTTATAAGAGTTGTCACCGGAAACTGATTTTGTTGGTTCGAAAACGCGAATTTTTGTTTGAGTTGGAGCGGCTGTATCTGTTGGTTGATCCTGGGCCATCGCGACATTTCCCACAAGTAAAATAAAAAATAATCGACGTAAAGTTTTTTTCATTTGTAATGTTAAAATTTTGTTAGATTTGGCTAAAATAATTAAAAACTTATGAAGTACTTAAAATTTGCGTTATTATTCGCAACAATCGGCATTCAGGCTCAACAAGTCGATTTGACCTGGGCGGAAAAGATCAAGACCCGAAAAAATGTGGTGGTTCTCGGTGGTTTAAAAGGCAATTATTATACGGGTCATGCCGACACGGATAATCACCTGGTTTGCCGAAAGTACAATAGTAATATGGAAATGGTTTCTGAAAAAGCAGTACCATTTGAACTTGACGAAAAGCGATATTCTCTAAGGCAATCGCTTTTTATTGACAATAAGATTGTTCACATTATCGAAGAACGTAAGAGAAAAGAAGATAAATATCAACTTCTGGCGGCGTTCACCGACCTTGATTTGAATACCAACGACAAGACGCTTATCATCGATGAGATAACCGAAAAAGAACTGACATCTACATTTGGCGATACCTACATCTCGCCGGATTCAACTAAAGTTCTTGTGTTTCATGAGAAAAGTGGCAAGAAAAAAGAGCCAAGCCGATTGAGTTTAAAGGTTTATAGCAGCGACTTCAAAAGCATGATGCTTGACAAAATTGTTGAGATTCCGATCAGAGACAGAGATTTTTCAACAAAATCTATCAGTGTCGATAACCTCGGCAACGTGTACGTACTTGCAAATGTTTTCCGTGGAAAAAAAGAGCGGGTTAAGGGTCAAAGTGCCACTTATTACAAGTTGATTGCATTTGAAAAAGGTTCAGGCGCGCCAAAAGAGTTTGATTTCGACTTTCTAGATCAGGATATCAGCTCGATCGATATTATTCCGAGTAAGAACAATACGTTGATTTGCACCGGATTTGTCAGCGATGTTGAAGCTAAATTCCTGTCGAAACGGGTTAGTAATGTATCAGATGAAATGTTCTCAACGGTGATTGATTGTAATAACCTTGATATTGTTTCGAAATTTAAAGTTCAGGTACCCGGACTTTACCCTGAGAAGGTTCGCAAGTCGCAAGACTTCGTTCCCTATAAGGTACGTGATATTTTCCCAAAGGAAGACGGCGGATACATTGCCGTTGCTGAGCAATATAAATTGGTAATCATCACAACTACAACTCCAAATGGCGGAACTACCACAAGATATAAATATTACTATTGCGATATCGCGTGCATGAGTGTTGATAAAGCCGGCAATCTTGAATCGATCACAAAAGTGCCAAAGTATCAGATGAATGCTGAGAATCCGTCAATCATGAGCACTTACGTGAATGGCAATACGTACATCGTATACGAGGATTTGACCAAGAATGTCGATGCTTACGAGGACAAGGATCAAAAACGAAGCACAAAACAGCTATTCTCTTCTGGAGGAAAAAATTCACTTTTCCTGTTGACTATAGGACCTGATGGAACACCAAAAAAAGAAATCATCTACGATTATAAAGACAGCAAACTACGTCCAAGAATCTTGACTTCAAAACTCATCAATCCGAGTACGATTGTACTTAATGCTGATGATCAGATCGGGAAATTAACGTTCTAATATTCTGTAACAAATCAAAAAGCTCCTTTAATCGGGAGCTTTTTTTTTATAAATATAGTAGCAGATTAGCACTAAGAATCGAACCGTTGCCTTTTAAACTGATCTTCTCCTCGCCTTTCTCGCCCGACAGCATATTATTCACGCCGTACTGATACGTGATTGCAAGTCTGGCATTCCGAATTCCGCCGGTAACCCCGATAGTCGGATAAAAATTGAACCGAGAAATATCAGCAAGATCTTTAACGGTAATCGTTGTTTTATCTACAATATTTGATTCGCTGATATCTTCGAATTTGAATTCACCGTTTACCTGAACCATCGGTCCGATTTCGACACTGAGATGATTCGGAATGATTTTATAGCTCAAAAGCAGCGAAATTTGAGCAGAAGGAAGCGTTAATTCGACGTCTTCAACAGTCCCATTGATTGTATTCGTTTTAACATCGAACCTGTTTTCACTAAACTGAATGCCGTAAACCATGTCGAAATCATTGTAAAAATTCCCACGTAGGGACAATCCAAGATTCCAGCCGATTCCAGCTGTCGTGTTTATATCGTTGGTAATCAAATTGAATTGGTTAATACCGCCGCTAATTCCGATACGATTTGAATCGCCATAATTATATTGAGCTGAAGTTGACGTCACGACAAGCATCAGTAATAGTTTTAGTACTGTTTTCATAATAATATTGATTAGCCTGCTATAATTTGTAACTTTAGCCAAATACGCTAAAACTAATTTACAACTTTATGGAAAATCTCGGTTTGTACATCTTTCTTTTCTTGGCACTTTTTATTCTGCTCTCGTCATTTTTCACGGTAAAGCAGCAAACTTCAGCCATTGTCGAACGTTTCGGCAAATTTCAAAGCATTCGCCATTCGGGTTTGCAATTAAAAATTCCTGTTATTGATAAAATCGCTGGTAAAATAAACCTAAAAATTCAGCAATTGGATGTTATCATTGAAACGAAAACCAAGGATAACGTGTTCGTTAAATTGAAAGTTTCAGTTCAGTTTATGGTGATCAAAGACAAGGTATATGATGCATTTTATCGTCTTGAATATCCTCACGATCAAATCACAGCTTATGTTTTTGACGTTGTTCGTGCTGAAGTTCCAAAGCTTCGTCTCGACGATGTTTTTGAAAGAAAGGACGATATTGCGATTGCGGTTAAACGTGAATTGAACGAAGCGATGACCACTTATGGCTATGATATTATCAACACACTTGTCACCGACATCGATCCGGATATTCAGGTTAAGAATGCGATGAACCGAATCAATGCTGCGGATCGTGAGAAAACGGCAGCCGAATTTGAAGCTGAAAGTTCACGGATCAGAATTGTCGCAAAAGCAAAAGCCGAAGCAGAAAGCAAGCGGCTTCAGGGTCAAGGTATTGCGGATCAGCGACGCGAGATTGCACGCGGACTCGTGGAAAGTGTGGATGTTTTGAACAGAGTCGGAATCAACTCGCAGGAAGCTTCTGCACTAATTGTGGTTACTCAACATTACGATACACTTCAGGCAATTGGCGCCGACACAAATTCAAATTTGATTTTACTTCCAAATTCGCCGCAAGCAGGAAGCGACATGCTCAATAACATGGTTGCTTCATTTACCGCTTCGAACCAAATTGGTGAAGCGATGAAAAAATCGTCAAACCGACCGCAAAAATCGAAAGACGAATTTAAACCGTCTGACGATTATAAAAATCTGAGAGAAAATGAAAATTTGGGAACTGATGACGATTATGATTCTACAAAATAGTCAAAAATCAAAATAAGCGATTTTAAGCGATTTTAATCACCCCAGAAGTAAAAGGATATTACTAAATTTTAAAACGGTCGTAAATTTATTTTAAATCATCTAAAATTAATAAACATACTTTATATAAAATATCTTTACGATAGTAAATATCAATAATAGAAAAAAGCGCCTTAACTGAGGCGCTTTTATTATTTGTAGTGATGGTTGCTTCTTAACTCAACAACTGACGAACTTTTTCATTTTTTTCTGTTGCCAGAAGATCTTGCAAAAAATTTGAGAATTGTGATTTCAGATTTGCTTCCGCTAAAATATGTGTTACAACTTCATATCTTACAATCGGCGATTCACTTCGAAGCGACATCGAAACTAATTTTTCGGTCAACTCCGTATCAATGTCAGCAAACGTAATAGATCGGTTGTATTTCAACAATAGATTTACAAAAAGTAACGAACTCTTATTATTGTTGATATTCTTTTTAATCGAGTTTTGCAACAAACTGAATCCGGCAACTTCGCTTAGCTTCTCCCCGATCGCCTTTTGGATTTCAGGTTGCTCGTCTTCCGATGCTTTGAACAATTTATTGATGTCTTTCAGGCTATTATTGATGATATTTTCCTCTTTTTTGCCCTTTTCTTCCCAAGCATCTTTTAGTCCGACCGTTCTGTTGAAAACCAGTTTTTCATCAGTCGAATCTTTATCAACAGTAAAATAACCTACACGTTGAAACTGAAATTGATCTTCAATTTTCGCGTCTTTAAGACTTGGTTCAACATACCCGGTAACTACTTTTAGTGAATCCGGATTTACGAATTCCAAAAAATCCTTTTCTTTATGAGAATCCGGCGCTTCATCAGTAAAAAGTCGGTCGTAAAGTCGCACTTCAGCTTCAAGAGCATGACTAACCGACACCCAATGCAGGGTTCCTGATACCTTTCGCATGCTTGCCTCAGTACCGCTTCCGCTTAAACTATCGGTATCATAAGTGACGTGAATTTCAGTAACATTTCCATCTGAATCTTTAACAACCGACTCACCTTTAATGATATAGGCGTTTTTTAAACGAACTTCGCGGCCAAGACTTAATCGAAAAAACTTCGATGGCGCATCCTCGAGGAAATCCTCACGTTCAATGTAGATTTCGCGTGACAATGGCACTTTTCTAAAACCTGCGCTATCATCTTCCTGATTGTTTTCGGCATCAAGCCACTCCTCTTTTCCTTCCGGATAATTGGTAATGACAACTTTTACCGGATCAAGAACAGCCATTACGCGGGGTGCTGTTTTATTGAGATCTTCGCGAATGTAAAACTCCAATAACGACACGTTAATCAGGTTATCACGTTTTGCAATTCCGATTGCATTGGCAAAATTACGAAGCGATGCAGCCGTATATCCGCGTCTGCGAAGTCCTGAAATGGTCGACATTCTGGGATCGTCCCAACCTTTCACATGGCCTTCAGCTACGAGTTGCATCAGTTTTCGTTTGCTGACAACAGTATGACTCAAATTCCGACGCGCAAATTCGCGTTGCTTTGGACGAACTTTAGTATTGTCATAAATCCGGTCTAAAAACCAATCGTATAATTCGCGGTGCGGCAAAAATTCAAGCGTACAAAAAGAGTGTGAAACCTGCTCGAGGTAATCGCTTTCGCCGTGTGCCCAATCGTACATTGGATAAATGCACCATTTGTCACCGGTTCTATGATGCGCTTTATGTAAAATCCTATACATGATCGGATCCCGCATCAGCATATTAGTCGATTTCATGTCGATTTTAGCACGGAGAATATGAGCACCTTCGGTAAACTCGCCGTTTTTCATGCGGTTAAATAAATCCAGGTTTTCCTCAACCGACCGGTTTCTATACGGACTATCAGTTCCTGGTGTGGTTGGCGTTCCTTTTTGTTGCGCCATTTCTTCAGAAGTTTGACTGTCAACATAGGCATATCCGTCTTTAATCATTTGCACAGCCCAATCGTAAAGCTGTTGAAAATAATCAGATGCGTAACGCTCTTCGGCCCATTTGTAACCCAGCCATTCCACATCACGCTTTATGGCATCAACGAATTCCTGCTCTTCTTTGGCCGGATTTGTATCGTCAAAACGAAGGTTAACAGGCGCGTTGTAATCGATTCCAAGTCCAAAATTTAATGCAATCGAACTCGCATGTCCAATATGTAAATACCCATTTGGCTCTGGAGGAAAACGAAAACGAAGCGAATCCGGCGACATGCCGTTTTTCAAATCCTCTTCGATGATTTGTTCAATAAAATTCAGTGATTTTTCTTCTGCAGACATAGTTTTTTCTAAAGGCGTAAAGTTATCAATTTTGTGGTTACAACCGCTGAATATGGTATAAGTTCGTTGGCTTTTGCGTACTTTTATGCTTCAAAATAAAATTTATGGGAACGATTAAACTTCAAAATATCCGCACATTTTCATATCACGGATGCCTCATTGAAGAAAGCAAAATAGGTTCAGATTACAGTGTCAACTTAGAAGTAAAAACTGATCTTAGAAAATCCGCTCTATCAGATAAACTTGCCGATACAGTTGATTACGTGCTTTTAAATTCAATCGTAAACGAAGAAATGGCGATCCGGTCCAATCTTTTGGAACACGTTGCTCAACGAATCATTAAACGGATATTCCTTGAGATTCCGGAAGTTTCCAGGATTTTGTTGTCGGTTTCTAAACTCAACCCACCAATTGGCGGTGATGTCGAAGCAGTCACCATCCAAATGGAAGAATTTCGGACATAAAAAAAGACCTTCGATTTGAAGGTCTTTTTTTTTGAGGCATCGTGCGGATTCGAACCGCAGTAGGAGCTTTTGCAGAGCCCAGCCTAGCCACTCGGCCACGACGCCCTTTGAATGGATGGCAAATGTAAATAAAATCTTGATAGTTTAAAAGTATATTTTGAAAGAACGTCGCATTTGTGCTATTCCATCTTTTCAAGTGCGCGTTTTACAAACTTCTGGTCGTTTGGAAACCATCCCTGGCTCATAATTACAACGCCGAAAACCACCAACAATAAACTGATTACTTTTTTGATTCTAAAGACATTCGTTGGTGTCATTTTACTTTTCAACTGTTTTGCGAGCAACATTTTGATAATGTCGACAATTAAATAAGTAAGGATTACCGTTCCGAAAAAGGTTACCAACCGGGAAAGATCAAGATTTAGTTTCGGACCAACCGTAATCAGAATCAAAAACCAAAACAACAACACTCCGACATTTATGAAATTCAGGAAAAATCCTTTCATAAAAAGGCCTTTGTAGTTGTTCTTTATGACTTCAGCAGTGCTTTCATCATTATGCTTTCGTTGTTTTTTCCGGTGTTGTACAAAAGTTACAATCCCGTAAATCATCATGATTCCGCCACCAAAGACAAATACGGCAGGATCTTTTTTTATGCTGGCAATTAACCGATAGCTGCTTCCGTAGGCAATCACAATAAAGAGGATGTCGGCGATAATTACACCCATGTCGAATGCTAATGCCGCTCGAACACCCTTAACAGCACTGGTTTCCAATAGAACGAAAAAAACCGGTCCTATCAAAAAGCTTAAAAAAATTCCAAGCGGAATTGCAGTTAATACATCTTGAATCATCAAAAATCTCCGATCTTTAAAAAGTGTGAGTTGCCAAAAATAAGCAAAATTTCGGGGATTACTTCTTTATGGTCACAGTTCCGCCCAATGAAGCTTTTTCGCTAACTTTTGCCGGATTTCCGTAAACTACGATGTCGCCACCGGCTTTGATATCGGTTTCAATTCTATCCGTGGCGTAAACTTCAGCTTGTCCGCCGGCACGAATGGCAACCTCGGCTTTGGTTGCAACAAGTGCTTTTGCTTTGAGTTCCCCACCGGTACCTAAAGTCGCATCAAGTTCATCGGTTCGGCCCTTTAGACTTACGATAGCACCCGTCACCGCCCGAACTTCGAGATCGTTCACTTCAACATTAAGCGTAACCTGAGAACCTTCTTTAGCATTGATTTCAAACTCATCTTGCGCAATTACGTTTTCAGACGAAATCATCGATCCTTCACTGGCATCAACACTTTCCAAAACTTTATAATGAACGCGAGCTTCGATATCATCACCTTGCAGAAGTTTTCCAAATTGCATCTTAACTTTCAACGTTCCGTTACTGTTTACGAGCTGAACTTCATTGCTTCGTTTCCCTGTAATCTCAACTTTATTTACATCTGATTTGACCAAATAAACCGTAATTCGATCATAAACTTTCAGATCTTTGAAGTCGCCAATATTTTTAGTCACTTGTGCAAATGACGCACTTGAAATCGCCAAAAGCAACAGTATAAAAAACTTTTTCATGATTAACTGTTTTTACGGATGAAGTGAAAGTCAAGCTGCTTTTTAACAAGATCAGCATTTTTGACCTTAACGAAAACTTCATCACCTAATTGTAAAATATTCTTTGAAATTTCGCCTACTAGCGCATATTGCTTTTCGTCGAAGGTGTAATAATCGTCTTTAATTTCCCTGATTCTACACATTCCTTCGCACTTATTGCTGACGATTTCTACATAGATTCCCCATTCGGTAACGCCAGAAATAACACCCAAAAACTCCTCCTCCTGATGGTCCTGCATGTATTTAACCTGCATGTACTTGATTGAATCACGCTCAGCGTTGGTTGCAAGCGCTTCCATATTTGATGAATGTTCCGATTTGGCTTCGTAAACATCTTCACTAACCGATTTTCCGCCATCTAAATAGTACTGAAGTAATCTATGTACCATCACATCGGGATAACGCCTGATTGGCGACGTAAAATGCGAATAATAGTCGAATGCGAGTCCGTAGTGCCCAATGTTATCCGTCGAATACTTTGCCTTGCTCATTGTTCGGATTGCCAAGGTATCAACTAAATTCTGCTCTTTTTTACCCTGAACATCTGACAGCAAACTATTTAGAGATTTTGAAATATCCTTTTTAGATCGCAAATCGATTTTATAGCCAAATTTGGCAATCACCGACTGCAATCCGATTAGCTTGTCCTCATTCGGCTCATCGTGAATCCGGTAAACAAATGTCTTTTTCTGCTTCCCAATGTATTCCGCCACTTTTCTATTGGCCAGAAGCATGAACTCCTCAATCAAATGATTCGAGTCTTTTGATTCTTTAAAATAAACTCCGGTTGGCTCGTCGCGTTCGTTTAAGTGGAATTTAACCTCGACTTTATCAAACGAAATAGCGCCATTCTTCAAACGATTACGTCGGAAAATTTTGGCAAGTTCGTCAAGTTTCAAAGTAGCTTCAACGATATGATCCGGAACTTCATAGTCACTTCCGGTAATCGAAATATCAGCCGGAATCATATTCCCTTGCGTTTCGATAATATGCTGCGCTTCTTCATATGAAAAACGCTGATCTGAATACGTAACCGTTCTTCCAAACCACTGATTGGTTACCTGAGCTTGCGGCGATATTTCAAAAACAGCTGAAAATGTGTATTTCTCTTCATGCGGCCTAAGCGAACACGCAAAGTTTGAAAGCACTTCGGGAAGCATCGGAACAACGCGGTCAACTAAGTAAACCGAAGTGGCCCGTTGATAGGCTTCATCATCCAAAATAGTTCCTTCCTGAAGATAATACGACACGTCGGCAATGTGAATACCAATCTCGAAATTTCCATTATCAAGTTTTTTAAACGACAACGCATCATCGAAATCTTTCGCATCACGCGGATCGATTGTAAATGTCAATGTATCGCGCATATCCCGACGATTCGCAATTTCACTTTCCTGAATCGAAGTATCAATTTTCTGTGCGTATTCTTCAACTTCAGGCGGGAATTCGTACGGAAGTCCGTATTCAGCCAAAATCGCATGCATTTCAGTATCGTGTTCACCCGGTTTTCCCAGAACATTGATTACTGATCCAAACGGACTGTCAGCTTTCTTCGGCCAGTCTTCAATTTTAACCACCACAACATCACCTTGTTGCGCCTCACCTATCTTGTCTTTCGGAATAAAAATATCAGTGTACATTTTCACATTTGCCGTAGTGACAAAAGCAAAATTTTTCTGAATATCAATCACACCAACAAATTCTGTCTTCTTGCGCTCGATGATTTCAATCACTTCACCTTCAGGACGTTTTCCGCTGCGACGGTTATAAACGTAAACTTTTACCGTGTCACCATCCAACGCGTGATTTAGATTATTGGTCGGAATAAACACATCCTCTGCAAAATCCTCACAAATAAAGTAGGCGGTCTTGCGACTGGTCATGTCGATTCGGCCTTCGTAGTAATCCTGACTGGCAGCTTTTACCAGGTATTTTCCCGGTTCAGCTTCAATGATCTTTCCCTTAGAAGCTAAAAGTTTTAGATCCTTTATGATTTCATTGCGACTCTTGGTATCGTCTAATTCGAGTTTAGCCGCGATCTGCTTATAATTATATGGTTTGTTGGCGTTCTTTGAAAGAATTTTCAAAATCTTTCCCGAGAAATCCTTTTCCTTGGTATTTGGTTTACCTGGTTTCTTACTCATGTGTAGTCTTAAATATTGCTGAAATTTACGAAATTGTTTACAGTTCACATTTTGTAAGGGTGAGTTTAAACAAATATTAACGCGGCACCCTCTAAATCAAACTTTTAAATAAAATATCTTTGTTGAAAAACGATGAAAGATTTTATTACCGCGGCCACCTTCAACTATCCGCACGAGATCGAAATACTAAAACACCAGCTAAACCTCAAAGGAATCGCCTACTATTTCCAAAACGAAACCGCTACATCTGTCGCACCAATGTACTCAATCGCATTCGGCGGAATAAAACTAAAGGTCCATGCAAACGATCTCGAAATCGTCAACGAAATCCTAAACGACCTAAACGGAAATCAAAATTTGAAAATCGTCTGAGTTGTTAACATTAACTTAATACATCAAAAAGAAAAATTATTTTAAAATTAAATTTTGATGGGTATTATAGCGTGTTAACATCACCAATAACTTTTAGAAGCTCTCACTGGAAACCGACTTTTAACTTTTTATCCCCGTTTATCAACATCGAATGCGCTTGTAACTGTATTTTAAATCAGCCGCTTTTAAAGGTTATGAACAAATATTGATAACCTGCTTTTTATAAAATTGCCGATAAGTTCACACCTCCAATCCTGTTAAAAAACCACACGTCAACGGCTGATAACTTTTCTAAAAATTCGGCAAACAGTATTTGCTTTTCTCGCTAAAATTTCGCCTTAATATTTCTCGCGCAACATCAAAATTTACTTTCAATTTTCTATCCTGATTTATCAACAAAAATTTTAAAATCCGAAAGTCTTGAATATCAAGGCTATTTAGAAATTTATCAACATTATAAAATCTTTGTTATTTGTTACATAATTATAGGTAGCTTCAAATGCATTTCCAATTTGTTTCAGATCAGCGATTTACAAGTACTTTCCAATCCAAGTGAATACCAAAGTTTGCTTCTGCTTCATTTCGGTTTTTCGCATAACTTTGTAAAAACTACAACTATGAAAATTTCAATCGGAAACGATCACGCAGGACCTGACTACAAAAAGGCTATCGTAAAAATGCTAACCGAAGCCGGACACGATGTTGTAAACCACGGTACCGATTCGGCCGGCAGCGTCGATTACCCTGACTTTGGCCATTTGGTCGCAAAAGATGTCTCCGAAGGTACCTCGCAACTCGGAATTGTGATCTGCGGAAGCGGAAATGGTATCAACATGACTGTTAATAAACATGCTAACATTCGCGCCGCACTTTGCTGGACCAAGGAAATTGCATCGCTTGCCCGTCAGCACAATAATGCCAATATTATCAGTATTCCCGCGCGTTTCACCTCGATCGAGCAGGCGGTAGACATGGTCAAAACCTTTCTTGAAACCGGGTTTGAAGGCGGCCGACACCAAAATCGTGTTGATAAGATTCCGTGCTAAATTTTTTTTCAGGACCTATTCCGGCTGTCCGCTTTATCTTTTTTCGCGCTCCTTCGTCGCTTAAAAAAGGATACCGCTTCCCATCCGGGGTAAATGCTACTCAATGACAAACATACAGTTTATTAAAAAACGCATCGACGCACCCGAATCGTCGATCAGAAATACCGTGCAACTCCTCGCCGAAGATTGTACCATTCCCTTTATTTCCAGATATCGGAAAGATAAAACCGGGAATTTAGATGAAGTCGCCATCGAACAAATCGCTAATCTCCAAAAGGATTACGAGGCCATCGTCAAACGAAAAGATGCCATTTTAAAATCGGTTGCCGAACAAAACGCGTTAACTCCCGATCTTGAACACAAAATGCGCTCGGCTTTTTCACTAACCGAACTTGAAGATCTTTATCTCCCGTTCAAGAAGAAGAAAAAAACCCGCGCCGATGTTGCACGCGAACTTGGCCTGGAACCGCTGGCAAAGCTGATCATGAATCAGAGTTCCCAAAATATAGACGTTGTTGCAAGTAAATTTTTAACCGATAAAGTATTAAATGAAGATCAGGCGCTTCAAGGTGCCCGGGATATCGTAGCCGAACAAATCAGTGAAAATGTGAGTGTTCGAAATCTGGTGCGCTCCGTTTTTCGCCGCAAAGGTGTTATCGAGACCAAATTCGTCAAACCCAAAAAAGGAACTGAAATCAGTCAGGAAACAGAACTTGCACAGCAAAAATTTGCTCAGTATTTCGATTGGAGTGAGCCACTTCTAAAAGCGCCGTCACACCGACTTTTAGCTATGCTTCGAGGTGAAAATGAAGGTTTTCTAAAAATTAAAATCGACACCGATTCAGACGAAATACTCTCGAGAATTGAATCCGATTTCATAAAAAACAAAAAAAGCGATTCGGCTGAGCAACTCGAAATTGCCATTGCCGATTCTTATAAAAGATTACTCGCTCCCGCCTTGTCAAACGAGGTTCTCCAGGAAGCAAAATCCAAAGCCGACAGCAATTCAATAAACGTTTTTGCAAGTAATTTGACTCAGCTTTTAATGGCGCCGCCACTTGGATCTAAGCGTATTTTGGCAATCGATCCAGGTTTCAGAAGCGGTTGTAAACTAGTTTGTCTGGATGAGAAAGGCGATCTACTTTACAACGAAACAATTTATCCACATGCGCCGCAAAAGGAAACTGCGATTGCGATGAAAAAAGTGCGATCGCTGGTTAATGCCTACAAAATCGAGGCAATTTCAATTGGAAATGGTACCGCCTCACGCGAAACCGAATTTTTTATCAAACAAATTGCCTTTGACAAGCCGATTCAGGTTTTTGTGGTCAGCGAAGCAGGCGCGTCGGTTTATTCGGCTTCAAAAATTGCCCGCGAAGAACTGCCGCAGCATGATGTTACGGTTCGTGGCGCGGTTTCAATCGGACGAAGATTAATCGATCCGCTGGCCGAACTCGTCAAAATCGATCCGAAAGCAATCGGTGTCGGACAATATCAACACGATGTTGACCAAACCAAATTGAAAGACGAACTTGACGCTGTTGTTGCCAGATGTGTGAATACGGTAGGCGTGAATGTAAACACGGCGAGTCGGCATTTGTTGGCGTATGTTTCCGGAATTGGCGAGAAAACGGCGGAAAATATTGTCGAATATCGGAAAACCAACGGACCATTTACCTCTCGGAAGCAACTTAAAAAAGTGCCACGGCTAGGGGAGAAGGCATTCCAGCAGAGTGCGGGTTTTATCAGGATTCCAAATGGTGAAAACGTACTTGATAATTCGGCAGTTCATCCAGAGGCATATCCGATTGTGGAAAAAATGTCGAAAATGTTAAAAGTTCCGGTTGAAAAATTAATCGGAAATAAAGAAGAAGCGCAGAAAATCGACATTTCGAAATTTGTGACTGAAGAGATCGGGATACTTGGATTGAAAGATGTGCTATCAGAACTTGAAAAACCTGGACTGGACCCGCGGAAATCGGCCAAAGTATTTGAATTTGACAGCAAAGTAACTTCGATCAACGACCTTCATCAGGGAATGGTTTTGCCGGGAATTGTCAATAACATTACTAATTTTGGTTGTTTTGTCGATATCGGCATCAAGGAAAGCGGACTGGTTCATATCTCGCAACTCAAACAGGGATTTGTCAGCGACGTAAACGAAGTGGTAAAAATGCATCAGCACGTTCAGGTGAAAGTCGTTGAAGTGGATGTGGCTCGAAAGCGCGTTCAACTAAGCATGATACTATAAAAAAAGGCTTTAGAAGTTAAATTCTAAAGCCTTTTTCAAACAGACATTGTCGATTATATTTTCGTATCGTCCTCCTTTTTAACAGGCGGGTTCTGCTCATCTTTCGATGCATTTTTAAATTCTTTGATTCCGGATCCGAGTCCTTTCATCAATTCGGGAATTTTTCTTCCTCCGAACAACAATAAAACTATTACCAGAATAACGATTATCTCAGTAACTCCAAATCTTCCCATGATGAAATTTTTTAAGCCGTAGCGATTGCAAAGATAAAAAAGAAAACGCGGAATTAATTTTCTCTCATACAAAATTTTATAGTAACCAGGCAAATTGGCAATTTTCAGCTTTAAAGCGTACCGTTTGTAATTCCTATATTTGTGAAATAGTAAAACTCCAATGTTAAAGAAAAGGCTAAAGCGCAAACAGCTAAAGAAGAAGCTTTTTACGAAAAACCGGTTAGTGATCTTAAACGAAGAATCTTTTGAAGAGATTTTCTCGTTCAGGTTAACATTGATGAATGTTTTTGTGGCCGCAACTCTTGGAGCAATATTTTTGATCGGAATCACAACCTACATTATTGCCTTTACCCCGCTACGCGAATTTATTCCGGGATACGCCTCGACGCAATTAAAACGCGATGCCATCGAGCTAGCCATAAAATCGGATTCGCTTGCAACCGTTGTAAAAGCGAATGAGCAATATTTGTCATCGATTAAAAAAGTGCTGACAGGCGATCTTGAAGTGGCGAAGTTGAACCGCGATTCGATTGTTGCAGCTGATATCAAAACAATCGAACCCGAGGAAATGCAACCAACCGCTGAAGAACTTCAATTACGTGAAATGGTTGCCCGTGAAGACAAATACAATTTATTTGAACGTGCAACGGGTAGTCCGAGTATGGTGCTTTTTCCGCCGGTAAAAGGAATGGTTACCGATAAATTCAGCGCCAAAAACAAGCATTTTGCGACTGATATTGCCGTTCCGAAAAACACGCCGATAAAATCAGTTTTAAACGGTACTGTAATTTTTGCAGATTGGACGCCATCAACCGGAAATGTCATCATTGTGCGGCATAACAACGGATTCATATCGGTTTACAAACATAGCGCATCACTGACAAAATCTGCAGGCGATGTCGTAAAAAGCGGGGAGGTGATTGCCATTGCCGGATCGACCGGAAGCGAATCAACCGGAATTCATCTGCATTTCGAAATATGGAAAGACGGACATCCGGTAGACCCTGAAACATTCATTGAATTTGAATAACAAATTATGTCAATAAAATCAATCGCAGCCAAGATCTTCGCCAAGACCGTTGCCAAAAAGAACAAACAATGGTCGTCGCAACCCGAGGTCACTCAGCTTAAAGTTTTTGCTGATCTGATCCGGTCGGCTGAAAACACAGCCTTTGGTCGCGACCACGATTTTAAGAATATCCGCAGTTACGACGATTTTGCCCGACAGGTTCCAATCCGTGACTACGAAGGATTAAAAGAATATGTCGACCGGGCTGTTGCCGGCGAACCAGATGTGTTGTGGAAAGGAAAGCCGCTGTATTTTGCCAAAACTTCAGGCACAACTTCTGGGGCAAAGTACATTCCGCTTACCAAGGAATCAATGCCGTTTCACATTCAGGCTGCCCGTGATGCAATTTTACATTATGTTCACGAAACCGGAAAAGCGGGTTTTGTTGATGGAAAAATGATTTTTTTGCAGGGAAGTCCGATGCTTGAGGAAAAAAACGGAATTAAATTCGGCCGACTTTCCGGAATCGTCGCGCATTTTGTACCGGCTTACCTTCAAAAAAACCGGATGCCATCATGGGAAACAAACTGCATCGAAGATTGGGAAACCAAGGTTGATTGTATTGTTTCGGAAACCATCAATCAGAATATGACAGTTATTTCCGGGATTCCGTCTTGGGTTCAGATGTATTTTGAAAAGCTGCTGCAACGATCAGGGAAATCAATCGGCGACTTATTTAAAAACTTTAGTTTATTTATTTACGGCGGTGTAAATTTCGAACCATATCGTGCAAAATTTGAAAATCTCATCGGAAGACGAGTTGATAGCATCGAACTGTTTCCGGCATCAGAAGGATTTTTCGCGTATCAGGATTCGCAGATAGAACGCGGAATGTTGCTATTGCTAAACTCGGGAATCTTTTACGAATTTATCAAAGCCGATGAATTCCACATCGAAAATCCGAAGCGACTAACCATTGGCGATGTTGAAATCGGGGTGAATTATGTGATGATCATTTCGACAAATGCCGGATTATGGGGCTATAACATCGGCGATACTGTCGAATTTACGTCGAAAAAGCCATATCGTGTGATTGTCTCAGGCAGGATTAAACATTTTATTTCGGCTTTTGGTGAACATGTTATCGGTAAAGAAGTTGAATCGGCATTGCAAGAAGCGATGGAAAATTCGACCGCCCGCGTGACAGAATTTACGGTTGCGCCACAAATTACCCCTGAAAGCGGACTTCCATATCACGAATGGTTTATCGAATTTGAAAATGAGCCACAAGATTTAGATGCATTTGCCTTAAAAATCGACAATGCGATGCGTAAGCAAAATGTGTATTACAACGATTTGATTATCGGTAACATTCTGCGTACGGTTGTGGTCACCAAAGTTACGTCGGGTGGCTTTTCCGATTATATGAAATCTATTGGAAAACTGGGTGGTCAGAATAAATTACCTCGACTTAGCAACGATCGCAAAATCGCTGAAAAGTTGTTATAAGAAATAAAAGTATAAATTTGCCTTTAAATGAAGGAAATTAAGAATATCACCAGATCACGGGCACAGGAATCATCGAGTGCCGTAGAAAAATTGTACATCACGATGCGTCACTTGTTCAACCGCGGTTTTTATAAGCCGATGGGCGTTTCAGGTGAGACTTTGCGGGAGGCGTTGCTTCAGCTTCGGCCCGAAATTTATGGCAGCATCGCTGAAGAAAAAGTAGAACTCAATGGATTGCTATATGTAATTGAAAGATTGCCGGAAGGAATCGAAGAATGTAGATTTATCAACCTGACTTCAGACGAGGGTTATTCGCAATCGCATTTTAAGGCTATTGTTCCGCCAAAGCGAAAGCGAAATTGCTACCGAATCGATACCGAGCAAATGAATGTTGAAATTACCAGAGGCCGATCGGATATTTACGATATTCTGACGCATTTGACGTTTATCTTCATCGAGTCACATAAGATCAAAAATCGCGTTTTGCTTGATGACAGCGGCGATGTTTCGCGAGATTGGCTAAAGCTTGAGGAAGCTGTTTTGCAGGAAGAAGCGCTTGATCAGGTTGAGAAGGAAATTGCCATATCACATTGCGCCAATATTTTAGGCCGTACGTTTGCTGAAGTAAATTCGATTTATCCGAGCTTTTCGACGGCTGATCGTCCTGACCGATTTTTGCATGTTATTTACTGGCTTGGAAAACTTGCGATCGAAGAGATTTTGGAGAGCAACAAACGAACGATAACATTTAGTCCGGTGCTTCGCGAGCGGCTCGGGCATCACATTCACGGTGAAATTTGGGCGACCAACATTAAAGAAGTCCTTAGAGATAATGATCTTTTAGGCCGCCCGATTCATATCATCAGCGCGAATATGCACAGTGTGATGAATTCGATTTTTGCAACTGAAGCATTAAAGGCGAAATTTAAAGACAAGCCAGAATTTTTCATATTTGAAGAATTGAGCAAATCCGGAGCACACGATGTTCGAAGCAAGGTGGAAGCTCTAGCCAAGAGTCACGGTATGATCTCATTGCCGGATTCGTCTGGAACCAATATCGATGTGCAAATATTTGATACGGCCAAATTTGACTGGAAGAAAACCTCATTTCCGACGGCAGAAGTAGGAGAGGACAAGCCGGTTTTGATTGTGATGGATTACGCCTTTGGAGAGCAGGCTTACGAAACCATCGACGAATTATTAAAGCCGTATCACGAGAGTAAAGACAAAAAGTCGTTTATGAATGTGGTTTCGGTTTCGATTATGGGAAAAGCCGGAATTCTGGAAGGTGGCAAGGGCGACATCATGATTCCGTCTGCGCATATCAACGAAGGTACGGGCGACAATTATCCGTTTGAAAATGAATTGACCGCCGAAATGTTTGAAGGGAATGACATTCCTGTGTATTCGGGACCAATGGTTACGGTTTTGGGAACTTCGCTTCAGAATTGTGATCTTCTGAATTTTTTCAACAAATCTACTTGGGGAGTCATCGGACTTGAGATGGAAGGTGCGTACTATCAGAAAGCGATACAATCGGCATCAAAAATCCGTAAAAGCATCAATCCGGATGTTAAGGTGCGGTATGCGTATTATGCCTCGGACAATCCACTGGAAACCGGTAGCACATTGGCATCAGGCGGATTGGGAACCACGGGTGTAAAGCCAACGTATTTGATTACGATTAAGATTTTGGAACAGATATTTAATGTAAAGTAGATTTATGAATAATAGAAATTTGGGTGACGGGGAACAAGTAATAGACTTGTCTAATGTTCAAAACGGTTTAGCTAAAGCGGGAGATCGGCTGAAATTAGGATTGTTTCAAGCAATTCAATTTACACTTCGAAATGCAGTAATCATTTTGAGCCTTATAATTTTGGGTATTGCGCTTGGATATTTTTTAGATCGCTCCCAAAAAATGTATGACCACCAATTGATTGTCTCGCCAAATTTTAGGAGTACTGACTATCTGTATTCAAGAATTGATGTGTTAAACGCTAAAATTTCTGAACGCGATACAACTTATTTAAAAGGACTTGGATTTAAGAATCCAAAAAAGTTGAAAGCTTTTTCAATCGAGCCAATTGTCGATGTCTACCCATTTATAAATTCGAATGAACAAAACTATCGATTGCTGCAACTAATGGCTGAGGATGGAGATATAAATAAGATTGTTGAAGCAAAAACGACAAGTAAAAATTATACGTATCATACAATTGTATTTTCATCAAAAAATAAGGTTGATAGAGAAAGTACCATTGAACCATTAATGAAATATTTGAATAATAGTTCCTACTTCTCGCAGTTACAGCAGGAGCATTTAAATAATACAAGGTTGAAGATTGCTGCGAATGAGGTTATGATTAGTCAAATTGATGGCATTTTGAATAGTTTTGATTCTTCCAAAAAAGGCTCAAATAATTCAAGTTTAGTATATTACAGTGAAAACACACAACTGAATGAGGTTATCAAAACAAAAAATGATCTGCTAGAAGAGCAAGCTTACCACCGGATTAATCTTATCAGTATGGATAAGATTGTAAAAGAAAACAGTGCTTTTTTAAATGTTGAAAGTCAAAACGCTGTTGGGTCGAATATGAAATTGTTATTGCCAATCTTATTTACATTATCGTTCATATTGATATATATGTTTAGATCATTTTACAGAAATCAGTTGTTGCGATACAAATTGGCAAACAATAATCAGCCATGAAAGGTATAATTCTAGCAGGTGGTTCGGGGACAAGGTTGCATCCATTAACATTGGCAGTAAGTAAGCAACTGATGCCGGTTTATGATAAGCCGATGATATATTATCCTTTATCTACCTTAATTTTAGCAGGGATTCGCGAGATTCTAATTATCTCTACCTCTCATGATTTACCGCTTTTTCGCAAATTGCTCGGCGATGGTTCAAATTTAGGTTGCATCTTCAAATATGCGGTCCAAGAAAATCCCAATGGCTTAGCAGAGGCTTTTATAATCGGGAAAGATTTTATAGGAAGTGATAAGGTGGCATTGATTTTAGGCGACAATATCTTTTATGGTACAGGATTATCAGGCATTCTACAGAACAACAACGATCCTGATGGAGGAATAATATATGCATATCACGTTCATGACCCTGAGCGATATGGAGTTGTAGAATTTGATAGTGCGGGCAATGCATTGTCGATCGAAGAAAAACCGAAATCTCCAAAGTCGAATTACGCTGTACCTGGAATATACTTTTATGATAATGATGTGATAAAAATTGCATCTGAAATGAAACCGAGCAAGCGCGGCGAACTTGAAATAACGGATATAAATAAAGCTTATCTCAATCAAGGTAAGCTTAAAGTGTCGATTTTAGACCGTGGTACAGCTTGGCTTGATACGGGAACGTTTAATTCGCTGATGCAAGCCTCTCATTTTGTTCAGGTTATTGAGGATCGTCAGGCTTTAAAAATCGGTTCCATTGAAGAGTCGGCCTACAGTATGGGTTTTATAAATGATGATCAATTGATAAAATTAGCTGAACCTCTACTCAAAAGCGGTTATGGGGAGTATCTCTTATCACTTGTAAAAAAATGATAATTACCAAAACAGTTTTGCAGGGTTGCTTTATTATAGAGCCAACAAAAATAGTGGATAGTAGAGGTTATTTTATGGAATCGTATAATGAACGCACATTAAGTGCGCAACTCCAGACCCAAATACGATTTGTTCAAGATAATCAATCGTTTTCAAAGTACGGTGTGCTTCGTGGGTTACATTATCAAACTGGCGATAGCGCTCAAGCAAAATTAGTTAGAGTTTTAAGCGGCGAAGTATTAGATGTAGCAGTAGATATTAGACCGGACTCTGTAACCTACGGGCAACATGTCTCTGTAAGACTTTCGGAATCTAACGGTCGGCAACTTTTCATTCCACGAGGTTTCGCACACGGTTTTGTCGTGTTAAGTGAAACCGCGACATTTTTCTATAAATGTGATAATTACTACAATATGGCAAGTGAAGGTGGTATTAAGTATGACGATCCTGAAATTGGAATTGACTGGAAGCTCGATCTCAACCAGCTTATAATTTCTTCCAAAGACCAAATGTTGCCTTCACTCAGCGACTCGCGAAAGATATGGTAGTGCTTGTATTAGGCGGATCAGGTCAGGCGGGTCAGGCAATTAATCATCTGGCGATACATTATCCTGAAATTTGCCTTGTTTTCAAAAATTCAGTCGAGGCCGACGTTACTGATATCACTTCACTTCAAAGGGCTTTCGCCACTGAAAAACCGGATTATTGCATCAACGCCGCGGCATATACTGCGGTTGATAAAGCCGAAACCGAATCGGAGATTGCATTTGCGATAAATGCCTTCGGTGCTGCGAATGTTGCCGAAGTGTGTAAACTTCACGATGTCGTGCTGCTTCAAATATCAACCGACTACGTATTTGACGGAACAAAAGAATTACCTTACGTCGAATCGGACCGCCCTAACCCATGCACTGTCTATGGCAAAAGCAAATTGCAAGGAGAGATCTTTATTCTGCAAAACTGGCACAAACATTTTATTATCCGCATCTCGTGGTTATACTCCGAATTTGGGACCAATTTTATGCTCACGATGCTCAAATTAGCCGGTCGCGGCCAACCAATAAAAGTGGTAAACGACCAGATCGGGACGCCCACGCATGCTTTGGACCTGGCAAGGGCACTGATCGGAATAATCAAAAGCGGCAGTACCGAATACGGAATTTATCATTTTAGCAATGAAGGCACGACAAGTTGGTTCGACTTCGCTTCCGAAATTTTTAATGCAAAAGGTGTTGCAGTGGAAGTCACTCCGGTATCGACCGAATTTTTTCCGTCAATTGCTCAACGTCCTCGATACAGCGTACTTGACAAGACTAAAATTAAGAACTTGCTCGGAGTTGAAATCGCTAACTGGCGTGATGCCCTTCATCGTAACCACTAGTCGCATTATCGACCAACCCCTGATACATCCGTAGGAAGCTGAAGAATATCAAACTGAAGTAAAACAATCCGAATTGCCTGTAAAAGAAATCTTCGGTAAAGCAGATAATCAGTACATTCAGCAGAAAGATACTTAGCAGGAAATGATTTATTTGCCATGCAGCCCGCAAAACACGGCCGATGTAATATAAAAACGCAATCAAGCTCAAGATTCCTCCTGAAAGTAAGATATACATAAAATAATTGTGGGTCAGATAACTCTTGTCTTTGTAGAATGAGGAGTCATAATTTTCCTGATAACAATCCGTAAGCCGATCACCAATTTTGTCATAGCCGACCCCGGTCCAGAAATTTTCTTTTGCAATGAGCGTACTGCAGGTATAGATTGCCATCCTGATATTTGTCGAATGGAACTCAATACCAACCGGCGGCTTGTTATACTTTTCAAACATTTCGGTAAACCTGTTGGTTATGCCTGGAACCGCAATCAGCAACGCACTAGCCGTAACCAGTGCCACGACTGAGAAAAGGATTCGCTTTGTAATCGACAATTTCATCCGAAGCAATAACATCAGAAAAACCATTGTCGTCACAAACATGATATTTAGCTTCGACAGCAACATAAAGGTCATAAACACAAAAAGTCCGATGTAAATCAGCTCTACATATTTCTTTTTCTTAAAAACCTGGTCGAGTGAAAAGGCAACAAGGAATGTCAATATCGCCGTAAAATACGTGGGATGAATTTTAAAAAACGGAATTTCATAATAAACGAAATCGCGAAACTTCGGAATTCCGTATCGAAAGACAAAAAAGTCGTCATAATCATAATAAACCAAGAACGCAACAAGGTATCCTACGGCAACGACCGCACAGGAATTCTTTAAAACCTCGAAATAGAACTGAAGTTTCTCACGCGAAAAATACTCGGCCGGGATTGCCGAAAAAACGATGGGGAACAAAAGAAAGAAAAGTCCGTGGCGTATGGGCTTCAACTCGCTAATCGAGAGCGTCAACACACACCCTGTTACAATTATCCAGAAAGGAAGTGTATAAGTCAGATTTCTAACGACATTATCACAAAATTGTCCGTTAGTTGCAACAGTATAAAAAAGGGTGTTTACTGCAACCAATACAAAGAAAAACGTTGAGATGCTTTCCTTAAACAAAGGAAACAGGAACATCAACGGGATGAGGTACACAAATAGTCTGTGGGTAATGGCTTTCAATTATCGCAGATTAAAATTATGTCACTTTTGGCAACGCAACCGGTTTTTGGGAAAACATATAGTCCCGGATATAGAAATACAACAACCAGAAAAAGAAAAACATTTCGGGCGGAAAGTAATGTCCGTCTCTGAAAAGTTTCAACAAAAGATAAATATAAACCCCTTGCGCAAAGTAGCTGTCCGACGAGAATGATTTCAAGCCATAATAGAGCGCGAAAAGCACCAAGATGATCCCGATATATCCCAGATCAGAAAACAACCTTGTAAACATCGAACATGCATCGGCAGCGTTAATTTTGACGTTGTTTGTAGCGCGAATGTAAGGCGGAACGCGGATTTCTTTCAAATAATGTCCGTGCATGTGGTAATGGCTCCCGATTCCGCTTCCCAATGGGTGATCGGCTACATTGTGCCTAGCGACAAACAAATTGCTGAGCAAGGCATAAGAACTGAGGTTGGTGTATTCTTCGAACTTTCCTGTATTGACCGCGTTTAGGGAAGTATAAGTATCATCAATACGCATCTTAAAAAACGGATATTCATTATACACATAGTAGAAAATCCCCGCTAAAAACGGCACGAGCGCAATCAGGTAAGTAACCCGTCGCCATGTGAGATTTGGAAGGATAAACATCAAGCCGCAACCTACATATCCTAATGAAGAATTCGATAGGATCAGCGTACCGAAAATTATAAGAAACTTGACATACTCTTTGGTCCGGAGATAGTAATAACAAGCCGGAATGGTGACAATGGCATAGTGTGCCGGTTCTGTAAAAATACTTTGCAATCTGATGCCGTCGTTCAGATTAATGTTTAAAGCCCATAGAATATAACCCGCGATGGCTACATAAAGAGCAGATTTCACGTAAACCCTGACCAGTTCTTCTTTATCGTAAAGCGGAATAAAATTGTAATAATACGTTCCCATGATGCCCAGACCGATGATTTGCGAGAACAGGTAATTATACGGAATTCCGATCACGGTGTAGGTCAGTAAGCCGTGCACCAGAAAAAAGCAGAGCATCAAAAAAAAGTAGAAATTGATTGTCAGTTTTTTAAGGCCGACCAGCAATATGAAATTTGTAAAGATAATCAGGTAGATTAGCTTCCAGTCGATGATAAACTTTACCAGAAACGCTTCGGTAAATATTGCAAATACAGATGAATAAAGCAGGTATTTTCTTACTGAAACTTTCAAACAAAAATTATTTTTATATTAATCCGGCCACGACAATCAAGCCAGTCGGCGGACAATCATGTAGCTTTGAAGCGGAATACCCACTACCCACGGAATCATCAGTATTGATGTTGCAATGACGACGCTGTTGATGCCATATCCGTGGCCCATTAAAAAATAGGTCAGCGGAATCTTCAAAAGTACGGTTATTACTATAATAAAGATAAAAATATTCAAACGCCCGACACCATACAGGAAATTCGAATAAAAAGCTACGAAAATCCTCATTAGCGTTACTATTGCGATATAAAAAATCAACAAATTCGGTATTTTCAATTCTTGTTTTATCCAAATGTGGATAATAAACGGGCAAATCAAAGCTAAAACTATTACAGCCACGGTGATCGCGACAAAATAAATGTTGAATTTTTTAAAAGTTCCGAGCAGTGCTTTTTGATCCCGGTCGGCATAATTCTTATAAAACATCGACCAAAGTGGCGTCAATGCCGCGAAAAGCAACATCAGCGGGAGCTGGAATATTCTGTTCACACTATCATAAGGGACAACGTCTTTAGGCATGAAATTGTTCGATATAATATAATTGTCCACGATAAAGAAGATCAACATCCCGACTTGCAAAATCATGAATTTACAGCCCAGTTTAAGAATGTCGCTGGTGAATACTTGATTTTGTGACGATGCGCCAAGGAAATTAATGTTCTGCATTTTTGAAAACCGAATGGTATAAGCGATATTTACCAACAGCGAAAAAAATCCGTGTAACAGTGTCATTACTATGATTTTGGTCGAATCATCGATGTCGGGAAAAGCAATTGTGGCAATAATTATCAGCACTAATATCCCCAGTTGATTGACCGCAAGCGACTCTTCGGCATATTTTCCCTTTAAAAACGCGACGTATAACGATTTGTGGATCCCGGTTATAAAGTTGAGACAGAATAAAAATATGTTAAGCAGGAATATTTCGTTGATAAATGAACTGCTGAACGTGGTGATGTTGAGCAAATCTTTCAGGTCTGACGCATAGATTGCAACGGCTGCTATCAAAAATATCCCGATTGCTATAAACACCGAAATTTTGTAGGTGCTTTTGATATAACTGACTACCGAGTCGGTTTGGTTGTTATAGTAAAATACAGGTATTTTTGTTTTCAGGTTGCTTTGGATTCCAAAATCCATGATAAGCACAAGTTGAAAAAGCGCATAAATTAAGAGCCAGACACCATAAGTGTCCTGACCAAGGTATTGTATTAATACCGGTATTGAAATAAACAGCGAAAGACCTGAAACACCCTTATAAAAACCGCTCATGACCAAGTGGTTCTCAAAAATCTTTCGGAATAATAATTTCATTTAGAATAGCGAGTAAAATCTTTAACCGATACCTTATCAGATGCAAATATAAGCCGCGTGGCAACAACAATAGTAATCTTTGTAATTATTTCACTCCACTTGATGTATCGTATGAAAAAAAAAATACTTTTGCATAAAAAAAACCAAAAATGAAAAATATTGCATTAGCTGTTTTTGCCGCTTTAATTTTCGTCTCTTGCGGGGATAAAAAAGAAACACAAGGTGCTGCTACAGGTGAAGTTAAGATCGAAAAATACGCCGTAGTTTTAGAAGGGATTTACGAAAAAGATGACAGCGTAAAAGTGTTTTACCAACAGGGTAACCATTACAACTACGAAAAGCCGGTAACGGTAAAAGTAGACGGATCGCCACTGCAACAGCGAATCGTGATCGAGATGCCCGAAAATGTTCAGCCTGAAAACTTTACGCTTACAGTTAGTACCAACAAAGAACAAAACGTTGTGTTTCTTCCGAACGTAAGTATCATGAAAGGCGATCAACTGCTTCTTGACGGAAAAAACTTCAACTATTCGAAATACTTTTTGTCTGACCAATCCTTTACATGGATTCCGGAAGGTTCGAAATATCAGTTGAACCACAAAAATCAATATCCGCCATCGATGGTTGGAAACGACGAACTAGCAATAATGCTGTAGTATAAAAAGAAGAAGTCTCACAAACTTCTTTTTTTTTGCTCCTTAATTAAAGTCTATGCCATGAAGATCCTTCTCGACAACATCATTTATTCTACGTCAAAGCAAGGCGGAATTTCGAACTATTGGTTCGAACTTTCAAAATATCTGTTGAAGCAGAGCGGGGATGATGTTGTTTTTTTTGAGGAATTGGGAGTTGAAAAAAACTTCCACCGCGGTCAGCTCGAGATTCCGCCTCATAAGATCATCCGTAATCCAAATTCCCAAAAGTCTTCCATTTTACGTCGGCTGGCATCGGTTAACCCCGGGCTTGATGAACCGTTCCTGTTTCACTCAAGCTATTACCGGTCGAAAGTAAAAGGTGAAAATGTGAAGCAGGTCACCACCGTTCACGACTTCACCCACAATTATTACGCGAGTTTTCTTAAAAAAGCCGTTCACAACAATCTGAAATACAATTCGATCCGCAAATCATCCGGAATTATTTGCATTTCTGAAAATACCTTTAAAGATCTTCGAAAATTTTGTCCGCCTTCCAAAAATCAAAAAGTGGCAATCATTCACAATGGTGTCGGTGATGAATATCATGTACTTGACAGGAGCGATGCGGGTTACGCGAATTTCCTCCGGCAAAACGGGATTCAAACTGATTACCTGCTTTACATCGGCAGCCGCGCACCGTACAAAAACTTTAAACTTGCCGCGGCGCTTGCCAATAAACTCCGAAATTTTCAATTGGTCATTATAGGCGAAGAATTGACGCAGGAGGAAAAAAAGTTATTTGATGAAGATGCGTTAAGGCGTACGGTAACGATCAGTAATGTGAATAATGATGATTTGAACGTGTTTTACAATTTTGCTTATGCGTTTGTTTATCCGTCGGCGTATGAGGGCTTTGGTATCCCAATAATCGAAGCAATGAGAGCCGGTTGTCCTGTGCTTGCGTTAGACAACTCGTCGATTACAGAAGTTGCAGGTGGCGCCGCGATGTTATTCGAAAAGGCAAATATTGACGATTTTAAAAAAGCGATCATTAAACTGGAAAACCTCGATTTCAAACATGATCTGATCGAAAAAGGAAAGGAACATTCGGCTTCGTACAGTTGGGAAAAATGCTGCCGTGAAACGCATGAGTTTTATGGGATGATTTATTAGTTTTCGGAGTATAGATGTTCCTACTACATTCAAACTATTTATAACCGAATCTTCTGAAAAACCTTTTAATACTGGTTTCTATATTTCGATTTTGCAGGTGTGGGGAATTTTTAATTAGCTGTTCGAACTCTAATGTTGAGAATATAACATCTAATGAGTTTTGACGTGGTAAAATAATGTATTCCGAAACAGAATGAGAGATATGGGCTAAAGTTTTTTTGTCAACCGATATAAAAAGCTACTTTTGCTTCCGAACTTTTAACACCGTCTCAATGCCTCACAAATGTAAGATTTGTTCCGGTAATAGCTCTCCCGCGTTTAAGGCCACTATTTTAGGCAAATATTCTATTGACTATTTTAAATGTCCTACGTGCGGCTTTGTACAAACCGAGACTCCGCATTGGCTTGAAGAAGCTTACAAGAATCCGATCAATTATACTGACACCGGAATTATGATTAGGAACCAGCGATTTTCGAGAATCATTACCAGTTTGATGGTCTTGTTTTTTGACAAAAAATGGAAGTGCCTCGATTATGCCGGTGGCTATGGATTGTTCACTCGAATCATGCGCGACATCGGGTTTGATTTCTATTGGGATGACCCTTATACAGAAAACCTGACCGCAAAAGGATTTGAAAGGGTTGAAGGCGTAAAATATGATGCGGTTACAACTTTTGAAAGTTTTGAACATTTCGAAGATCCGCTCACGGAAGTAAAAAAGATATTGCAATATTCCAACACCATAATTTTTTCGACCCAGCTAATTCCAGAACTTACCCCGAAACCTGAACAGTGGTGGTACTACGGACTCGAGCACGGTCAACACATCGCGCTGTATTCGAAAAAATCGTTTGACGTAATGGCCGGAAAGCTCGGAATGACCTATTACAACATCGATAACCTTCACATATTGACCACGCACAAAATGGGAGCAATGGCGCCGCTGCTGAATTTCAAGTATGCGAAACATTTGCTTTATGCAGCGTCATATCTTTTAATGCCATTCCTTCGATCAAAGACAATGGACGACATGTATGCTTTGCGCAGCCGGGGAAATCGTTCGTAAAATCTGAAGTTTGTTTAAACCGCTACTTTCGCTACGGTATCAATCCACTGAAAAGTCTTTTGCATTCCATCGATCAGCGGTTCCGACACTTCCCAGCCAACTTTTTCTTTAAAGAGCTTGTTGTCTGAATTTCGGCCGCGAACACCTGTCGGGCATTTGAAACCATATTTATCGAAAAATTCCTGGCCTTCGATATTTTTGATGGTTACATCCTTTCCTGAAATATCGATCGCCATTTGGGCAAGTTCGTTGATTGTCACCATTTCTTCGGATCCGATGTTGACTGGCCCGGCAAAATCTGACGCCATCAGCCTCAACACTGCTTCCACACATTCGTCAACATAAAGAAACGAACGCGTTTGCTGACCGTCGCCCCAGACTTCGATAGACGAACCCGGCTCAGCCTCGATCACTTTTCGGCACATTGCCGCCGGAGCTTTTTCTTTGCCATCCTTCCAGGTTCCTTGTGGCCCGAAAATATTGTGGAATCGCGCAATGCGCACGTCGAGCTTATAATTTCGGTTAAATGCGAGGAACAGCCTTTCCGAGAAAAGTTTTTCCCAACCATATTCTGAATCAGGATTCGCCGGATAAGCAGAGGATTCTTCGCAATTGGGGTTTAAAGGATCAAGTTGGTTGTATTCAGGATACATGCAAGCCGAAGACGAATAAAACACTTTTTTTACCTTCTTGACAACGCATTCCTTTGCAACGTTGAGATTTATCAAAGCCGAATTGTGCATTACGTTCGCATCATTTTCTCCGGTAAAGATATAACCTGCGCCGCCCATATCTGCAGCGAGTTGGTAAACTTCATCGACACCTTCGGCGATTGCGTGAGATACAACTGTCGGATCGGTAAGATCGCCAACGATAAACACGTCACTGATCACGTCATGGTTAAAATATTCGTGTTTTTTGATATCGCAGATCGTCACGTGGTTACCTTCTTCTTTTAACCGTTTTGCCAAATGTCCGCCGATAAATCCACCGCCGCCTAAAACCACAACTTTTTTCATCATTATAATTTTTGAATCTTGTCGATAAAACTGTTCAAGATTTCTGTTTTAGAAAAATTTTCAATCATATACCTGCGCGCCTTTTGTCCGAGATCGGTTTGAAGCGAGACAGATTCTCTTAATTTTAATATATCCTCAGCAATTAGATTTACGTTGTCATTGCTGTAATAACCCCAGCCTTGCGAAAGATTGATATGTTTTGCAACTTCAGAAGAGGCGTCACCGGTAATTACCGATGGCCTTGCACTGCTCATCATTCCGAGGATTTTCGACGGCATGACTGAGTCAATTACATCCGACTTCTGAAAAAGCAGGTGCAACTGCGCACTGCAAAGCAAATCAGGTAAGTCCTTATATGGAACCGGTTCGTAATATTTCACAAAACCCATTAATCCTTCATGCTTTAATCTCTCCAGCAAATCATCTTTAAAAGCTCCTTCTCCAACCAGCACGAATTCTACGTCTGGAAGGTGCATTAATTTTTTGGCAAGCGCAATATATACATCCCAATTTTGCTTCTGACCAATATTCCCCGAATACAAGATGCTGAACTTATCGGCTGCAAGATACGGATGTTGAGAATAATTTTCAGGATTTATAAAATCTACATCAACCCAATCAGGAAAAAAAACCGGATTGGTTTTGGGTGCTTTCATCCTGATGCGGTCCACCATCTTATAGCTGATTGAGCTAATAATATCAGATTTCGTAAAAATATACTCTTCTACGCGATGCAACAATTTTTTGAAAATATTCGATATCACGTTTTCTTGCAGCAAACCCGACTCATACGCCGCATCGAACTCGAAGTCCTTGATCGATGTCCAAAGTTTCGCTTTTGTACGCCTGCGCAACATCATTCCCAGCAGGACGTTTGTCGTAAAAGGGATGTTGCAGTAAATCAAGTCGGTTTCCCTAATTTTTTTAAGGTTGAAGTAGTTGCCAAAGTTAAACGACAAAATATGCAATATCCTATAGGAAAAACTCTGGTTTTCGGGAACAAAAAACTTATACCGATAGATGGTAACTCCATTTATTATTTCGGTATAAAACTTTGGCTTGTCGGTATATTCTTTGGGAATTTTCCACATCGGATAATAAGGAAAGCCTGTAATGACCGATACTTCATAGCCTTCTGCCGCCAGGAACTCCGCCAATTGTGAAGTGTATAATCCTATTGCAGAATCTTCCGGCGCATAATTTACAGTGATAAACGTAATTTTCCTGATCATAGAGAGTCCTTTGGCTTAGCTAAACAGGCAAAACGACCTTAGCGTCTGCAAATATAATTTAAGGAATCAAAACTTCTAATTTAGTTTCCATTTTGTTTCTTTGATTTGCATTACATGTCTGAACGCAGTTCCTGAAAGATGCATTTCAGTGTAGCAATGGCATTAGCTTATTGTAAAGACAGTAATAGAAATGCCATACTATCTGTACAAAATATACTAATCTTTACTATATTGGTTGCAAATTTCATGAGCACATCCAGCCAACTAACGTTTAATGAAAACAATCCTCATCACCGGAGCAGCCGGTTTTCTCGGTTCTCATCTCTGTGACCGATTTATCGCCGAAGGTTACCATGTTATCGGAATGGACAACCTGATCACAGGAGATCTGAAAAATATCGAACACCTGTTTCCGCATGAACACTTCGAATTCCATCATCACGATGTAACTAAATTTGTCTTTGTTCCAGGGAAACTTGACTATATTCTCCATTTTGCATCACCGGCAAGTCCAATCGATTACCTGCGAATCCCGATTCAAACTTTAAAAGTCGGATCACTAGGAACGCACAATTTATTAGGATTGGCGCGCGTAAAAAAAGCCCGGATATTAATCGCTTCAACGTCGGAAGTATACGGCGATCCATTGGTTCATCCGCAATCTGAAGAGTATTTCGGAAACGTAAATACCATCGGCCCACGTGGCGTATACGACGAGGCTAAACGGTTCCAGGAGTCAATTACGATGGCTTATCATACCTTTCACAATGTAGAAACTCGCATCGTAAGGATTTTTAACACGTATGGACCAAGAATGAGGTTAAACGACGGCAGGGTTATTCCCGCATTTATCGGACAGGCGCTTCGAGGAGAGGATCTCACTATTTTTGGAGACGGAAGTCAAACAAGATCATTCTGTTACGTCGACGATCAAATTGAAGGTATTTTCAGATTGCTTCACAGCGATTACCATTTGCCTGTCAACATCGGTAATCCGGATGAGATCACAATTAGAGATTTTGCTGAAGAAATCATCAAACTCACGGGAACTACACAAAAAATTGTATATCTTCCGCTGCCCGAAAACGACCCAATGCAACGACAGCCCGACACTACTAAAGCAAAGCATCTGCTTGGTTGGGAAGCAAAGATTTCTCGTGAAGAGGGAATGAAATTAACGTATGACTATTTTAAATCTCTTTCTAAAGAGGAACTTTTAAAAGAAGAGCATAAAGACTTTTCAAAATTCATCAACTAGGTGCGGCGAAAAATAGGAAGATACTCAGGCTATATCAGGCCATTTACCTGCGTATTAGACGTGGTTATCATAAATGCAGTGGCTTTGTGGTGGCTTCCCGATGTCAATAATACCGTAATTTATCACTTGTATATCTCAATTGCATGGCTCTTCATCGCGTGGCGCGTAGGTTTCTATGAGATTTATCGATACACCAAAATAATTTCGGTTGTAGGCTACATCCTTAAACAGTACTTCCTCTTTTTGATCGCAAATTTCGCGTTCATCGGATTTTATATGAAGATGACCCATCCGGAATTTATGGTCGAATTCGTTACCTTATCGCTGGCACTCATCGGATTGATTAAACTCAGCATTTATTATGCACTTCGGCGATTCAGGGTCTTATATGGTGGAAATTTCCGAAACGTTGTCACTGTAGGAAACGGGAAAAGTGTGGAACAACTCGAAAGTTTCTTTATCCAAAATCCCGATTACGGTTACAAACTTGTCAATAAGTACGACTTGCTTCACAATAAAAAGGACCAGATCGAAGAATGTTTGGCATTTGTTCTTGAAAATAATGTCGACGAAATCTATTGTTCGCTTTCAGATTTGTCGAATACCGACGTAAGTAAATTCATCGACTTTACGGATAACAACTTGAAAATACTCAAGTTTTTACCTGATAATAAGGAAATTTTGAGCCGGAATCTAGTTTTTGATTATTACGATTATATTCCGGTAATCTCACTTCGAAATATTCCCCTTGACCAAACAACAAACAAAGTTATAAAGCGCGTTTTTGATATTTTCTTTTCGCTATTCATCATCGTTTTCGTGCTTTCTTGGCTGATTCCAATTTTAGGAATTTTGATCAAAATCGAATCTAAGGGAGATGTGTTTTTCAAACAAAAACGCAACGGACTTAACTATAAAGAGTTCTACTGCTATAAATTCCGATCGATGAAACTCAACGATATCGCCGATCTTTATCAGGTTTCAAAGAATGATCCACGCATCACCCGAATCGGAAAATGGATTCGCAAGACCAGTATTGACGAACTTCCACAGTTTTTCAATGTGTTGATGGGAGACATGTCGGTTGTCGGGCCGCGTCCGCACATGGTTAGTCACACCGAAATGTATGCACGCCGAATCGATAAATTTATGGTTCGCCACTTCATCAAGCCAGGCATCACAGGTTTGGCTCAAACGAAAGGTTTTAGAGGCGAGGTCGAAAACGACAAAGACATCATCTACCGCGTAAAATTTGATATTTTCTACCTCGAAAATTGGTCGTTATTGCTCGATCTCAAAATCATTTTCCTCACAATTTATAATGCGCTCAAAGGCGAAGCAAAAGCCTACTAAATGAATCCGACAGTTTCCATAATAACGCCATCCTACAACGCCGGGCGATTTATTGGGAAAGCGATTCAGTCGGTTTTGGCGCAAACATTTGCCGATTGGGAAATGATAATTGTCGACGATTGTTCCACCGACGACAGTCTCAAAATCATTCGCTCGTTTGATGATCCGCGAATAAAATCTGCGTCGCTTGATGGGAATTCAGGCGCCGGAATCGCTCGAAATACCGCATTGCAAATAGCATCAGGTCGTTATATCGCATTTCTCGATGCGGATGATTTCTGGAAACCGGAAAAACTCGAAAAGCAGTTAAAGTTCATGCAATCTCAAAAGATTCCGTTTACTTTTTCCTATTACGACTGCGTCGACGAATCAGAAAACAGTTTAAATCGGATCGTAAAGGCCCCAAAAATACTCACATATCGTCAATTGTTTTTTTGCAATTTCGTCGGAAATCTAACCGGAATTTACGACTCGGCCGAATTCGGAAAAATCCAAATCAATAGTGTACGAAAACGTCAGGATTGGATTTTATGGCTAACGATAGTAAAAAGGATTAAAAAAGCACCGGTTCTGCCCGAAGTTTTAGCATCTTACCGAATCCGTAAAGATTCAATATCGGCCTCAAAAAAGTCGCTCTTACGACATAATTATAGAATTTATCGAGATTTTCATCAGCTTTCTCCACTAGCGAGTCTGGCTTGCATGATCGGTTTTCTATTTACCCAACTGATCATTAAACCTCGCTATATCCGTAGAAAATAATTAGTTGACAAGCGATGTAAATTGCTTCAATTTCCCCGCGCTGGTGCGATTCAACGATTCCCGCCTGACAAAATTGTAAATTAAATCCGGTTCTAAAAAGTCGCCCATCACTTTTTCAATTCGCCGTATTTCATTTTCAGTCAATTCGCGTTCACTGGTATATTCAATCTCAAAGGTGTTAATTCGGGTTTGTCTGATAATGAATTCCTTAACATTTCCCTGATCGTCAAAAAGTTTTTTGGTGATCGAATAAAAGGTCATCCCCGCGGGTTTCTTCCCACTGGGCAAAGTTGCAAAGTCGTTTGTGCGTCCGATCAATTTTTTCAGCAATGGTTTTTTGATTGTACTTTTTTCGTCTAAAACCCCGTAATCGCCCACGTCATACCTAATCATCGGATGTGCCTTATTGTACAACAGCGTGACGATGATTCGGCCTTCAACGCCGTTTGGAACCAGCTTTCCCGCATCATCAACGATTTCGACAAATAGGGTTTCAGAATTTACGATCCAGTCGCCATGCGGATCCTGAAAAGCGATCACATCAAGTTCAGACGCCCCATATTCATTCACAACCGGAACGCCAAATTGCGCTTCCAGAAGTTGTTTATCGTCATCAAAAAGCATTTCAGAAGTCACGATGCAGACTTTAAGCGACGGGCAAATATCTTTTAAAATGAGGTTTTGCTTCCGCAGATATTTCGCAAGTTGAACGATCGAACTCGTATAGCCGTTAATATAATCGAATTCTTTAGACTTAAATTTTGCGACTATTTTTTCTAAGCCGCGGTCAGACAGATCGAAAATGCTGAATCGGTAGCGATGACTCAAGAAATCTTTTACACGTAAAATTTTATTGGCCAGAAAATCGACCGGCATCCCGTAAAATCGCGCTTGCCACGAGCAATTGAAATCAATTCCGTACCACCCGAAGCGCCTGATAATATTAGCCCAAATTAGCGCATGGCAAAATTTGTCTTTCCCAAATACAAACGGATCGCCGCCCGAACCGGATGTTTTATTTGTATAAATGTTTTTCGACGTGTAACTTTTAGAAAGACGCTGATTTAGTGGCAACTGAAAATCCGATTTCTTCATGATCGGAATATCTTCCCACTTCTCGAAGTGCTTCTGATTGCAGATTTTTTGGTAATGGCTATTATTTGATAAGTGATAGTTTACAATCGACCACTTTCGGTCATCCATAAAATCATCAAATTCCGACTCTGGAATAGCTAAAATCTCGTCCAAATGCGATTTCGCAACATTTAGCGGAAATCCACCTAGTAATAACGCAAAGTCGAAAAGTTTAATCATGATTATTCGCTATTTACCAGGGAATGCCCCGTTTGCTATCAGATAGCTGAGTCCTGCAACACTCATCAAAAGTAACACGATTCCAAATACGGTGAAAAACAGTAGTACTCTGAGGATAACATCGCCTGGAGATTGCTGAGAATAGATATTGACAAACATCCAAAAAGTGAAGCAAATCATTATTCCAAAAGTTAATAGAACCGGAATAAACACGAATAAGATTGGATACGGAACCAAAATAAGTTGAATAGGAAATATCACCAATATGCTGACAATCATCATCGCCGACAGTAAATTAGCGTTTATAATCACATGTTCGTAGAAATTATGTCCCCATTTCTTAAATGCGATCCATGAACATAAAGCCGCAACCGGAATAATTCCAACCATTATAAACGAATTGTATTTCATCATCTTATCGTACAAAAACATGTTATAACGATACTCCGCCGCATTGGAGTCAACATAATAATTAGTCATAATTTCTTTCATCGGCAAGAAGCTGGTTAGTAGGACATGTAGACCAGCCAAAACGAAAACCATCAGAATAGGCTTGTAGTGGTTTACCCGATTTCCATCAATAAATTCAGCGGTAGTTCGTCCCGGATTTTTAATAAGCATTTTCGCCGAATACAAAAAACCTTTATTGGTATGCAAAAGCGTATATTGGAGTTCATCTTTTAGATAAATCCGGTCAATACGCTTCATTTTCTTCTGACCGCAATTGGCACAAAAATTTAATTCGATTTCGTACTGGCAGTTTTTGCAGATCTGGGCCATTTGATAGGGTTTATTGGGCCAAATTTACTTTAATCTGTTTAATGTTTAACATTTGCTGACAAATGCCAAGAAAATTATTTTATAATCTTTAAACGAAGTATTTTTGTGGCAAACAACAACAACGACCATGACTATTTTACTTTTGGGCTCAGGTGGCCGCGAACATGCTCTCGCATGGAAAATGAATCAAAGTGAAGTTTGTAACAAACTTTTTGTGGCACCCGGTAATGCGGGAACATCGGAAATTGCTACAAATGTGAACATTAATCCGACCGATTTTTACGCGATCAAACAGTTGGTTTTAGCCGAAAAAGTAGATATGGTAGTTGTTGGTCCCGAAGATCCGCTTGTTCATGGAATTTTCGATTTCTTTGAAGCCGACGCTGAACTTTCTAAAATTCCGGTTATTGGCCCTTCAAAAATGGGCGCCAAGCTTGAAGGCAGTAAAGAGTTTGCCAAGGAATTTTTAGTCCGACATAACATTCCGACCGCCGCGTATGATTCGTTTACCAAAGATTCGGTTGAGGAAGGATGCGAATTTTTAACGAAACTCAATCCGCCGTACGTCTTAAAAGCTGATGGTCTCGCGGCCGGAAAAGGCGTGTTAATCATCGATAATCTTGCGGAAGCTCAGGCTGAACTCCGAAATATGTTGATTGATGAGAAATTTGGTGAAGCAAGCGCAAAAGTGGTTGTTGAGGAATTTTTGGACGGAATCGAATTAAGCTGCTTTGTGTTGACCGACGGAAAATCGTATAAAATTCTGCCGACAGCTAAAGATTATAAACGCATTGGCGAAGGCGATACCGGATTGAATACCGGCGGAATGGGAGCAGTTTCTCCAGTTTCATTTGTCGATGCCGAATTGATGACCAAAATCGAGGAACGAATCGTTAAACCAACGGTCAGCGGCTTGCAAACGGATGAAATTACTTACAAAGGCTTTATCTTCATCGGATTGATCAATGTAAAGGGCGAACCAATGGTGATTGAATACAACGTTCGGATGGGCGATCCCGAAACTGAAGTTGTGATTCCGAGGTTGAAGTCGGATTTGGTTAAGTTATTTAAGGCTGTTGCCGATGAAACGCTGTCTGAGTTTGACCTGGAGATTGATCCAAGAAGCGCGGCTACAATCATGATGGTTTCCGGAGGTTATCCACGGGAGTACCAGAAAGGCAAGGTAATCAGCGGACTGGATTCAGTTGAGGATTCGCTGGTATTTCATGCGGGGAGTAAAATCCACGGAAGTGATATTGTGACCAACGGCGGTCGCGTGCTTGCAATTACTTCCTACGGCGACGACTTTCAATCGGCCATAAAAAAATCTTACCAAAACATTGAAAAAATCAGTTTTGATAAGATGTATTTTAGAACCGATATCGGCAAAGACTTAATCTAAGAAAGAATGCGCCGTAGTATCCTGGTTTTCTTCGTTGTTTTCTTCAAAGATTCTAAGCTGCTTGATCCAGTAAACGACCGCAACGGCACAGATAATCATGAAAATCCAGTTGATAAAATTAGCGCCAAACCACGTGTTTAGCTCCATGTTGCGAAGTCCGTCCAGCGGCGCGAACAAATAATCAACGAATAGTGTTTCGATTCCTTCAAAAAATCCCCTCATTTTATAAGCGAGTTATATTTATATTTACAAAAGTATAAAATCCATCGATGATAACAAGCCTTTTTCGAAAATCTACGCCTGTTAATTATGCTGCGGTTTTTATAGCGGCAATTGTCAGTTTTTTCCTTTTTCAAGCCAGCCGACCTGTTGACGGTGAGCTTTCAATGGTGACCACTGGTTCGCTATTGCTGATTTTGCTGTTGATGCTTTTTTTGGCAAACTTTATCATCAAACGAAATTCGCTTAGCAAAGACAGTAGCTATACCATTTTATTTTACCTGCTATTTATGCTGTTTTTCCCGGATGTGATGGCTGATCTCAATCTGATGTTATCAGCGTTATTCGTGCTTTTGGCGCTACGCCGACTGATTTCGCTTCACACATCCAAGAACACGAAAGAAAAAATATTTGATGCGTCATTGTGGATTTGCATCGCAGCGCTTTTTCAGTTTTGGACCATCCTGTTTATGATTCTGGTCGTTTTCAGCATTCTGTTTCATGCCGCGTCAGACTATCGAAATTGGGTGCTTCCGTTTTTGGCGATAATTACGGTCACCGTTTCTACTTTGGTTTATGCGTATGCTTTCGATCCAAATTTTATCGTCGACTTTCAAAATCAGATGTACGCCGATCTCAGTTTTCAGTTTTTCAATAATTTGCCGCGAAACCTTTCATTGATGATCTTTCTCAGCATCGCGCTCTTTTTCTTTATCTCGATGATGATCACCATTCCGTCGAGGCCGCTGCAATTACAATCCTCTTATCAAAAGATCATTTTTGCATTTTTAATTGCCGTTGCCTTGTTTGCAATTTCACCCGACACCCGAAATGAACTACTGATTTACACCATTGCGCCGCTTTCATTTATGGCTACATCGCACATGGAACTTCCCTACAAACCAATCAAGCACGACATCACGCTTTCGCTGCTGATGCTATGTAGTTTGTTGGCTTTCTTGTTTCAGTTATAATTTATTGCCATACGCAAGATCGCCGGCATCACCGAGTCCGGGAACGATGTAATTCTTTTCATTCAACTTTTCATCAATCGCAGCAATCCACAGATGGCACTGATCGGGAAGGTTTCGTTGCAAAAGCTCGATGCCTTCGGGTGCGGCAATTACAATCGCAACGTGAATTTCTTTTGGCGCTCCTTTTTCCATCAACTTATTAAAAACAGCAACCAGTGACTGACCGGTGGCAAGCATCGGGTCTGCAAGGATCAGAATGCGGTCGGAAAGATCGGGAACGGCTTGATACTCGACCAAAATATCAAAGTAATCATCATCTGAATTGGGATGATGCCTGTAAGCGGATACAAATCCGTTGTCGGCATCGTCAAAATAATTCAACAGCCCGTTGTGAAGCGGAATTCCTGCGCGAAGTATCGAACAAATCACCGGCTTTGCAGCCATTTCATAAGTGTTTTTAACGCCAAGCGGAGTCTGAACGGCAACCGCTGAAAAGTCGACTGTTTTACTGATCTCGTATGCCAAAACTTCGCCGATTCGCTCAATGTTTCGTCTAAAACGCATGCTGTCGCGTTGAATATCGACATTGCGCAATTGACTGACAAAATGGTTGAGAATGCTGTTGGTTTCAGAAAGATTATGAAGCTGCATGAACGAGAAATTAGTTTAGGTTATAAAAGTATAAAAAGTATCTTTGTATACTTAATTTGCGACCTATGTTTTCACAACTTGCATTTTCGGTTTTTGAACAATCGATTCACGATTACCACGTCCATGACAATGTTGACCACCCGGTCAATAATCCGTATCCGAAAGAAAAAATTGAGCATTTATTATATCTGAAAAATTGGATTGACACCGTTCAGTGGCATTTTGAGGATTTGATTCGCGATCCAAATATCGATCCGGTAGCAGCGCTGAAACTTAAACGCCGGATTGATGCATTTAACCAGGAACGCACTGATATGGTTGAATATATTGACAGCTATTTTCTTCAGCGGTACAAGGATGTTGTTCCGAAGGAATCGGCCAAAATCAATTCTGAAAGTCCGGCTTGGGCAATCGACCGTTTTTCAATTCTTGCATTGAAAATTCACCACATGCGTGAAGAGGCGGTAAGAGCTGATGCAAGTCAGGAGCACCGTGACAACTGTTTGGTGAAGTTGAACATTTTGCTGGAGCAGCGTCAGGATTTGGCTAAAGCGATCGATGATTTGCTTGCCGATATTGAAAGTGGCGACAAGTACATGAAAGTCTACAAACAGATGAAAATGTACAACGACAACGAATTAAATCCGGTCTTGTACCAAAATAAACAGTAACTTTCGGGGGTGCAATTGGCAACCGAAATCAAACATATAGCCGTTATCCGACTTTCCGCAATGGGAGATGTCGCGATGACGGTTCCTGTTTTAAGTGCCTTGGCCAAGCAATATCCGGAAATTGAAATAACGGTTGTTTCCCGACCATTTTTCGAACCATTATTTGATGGAATTCCAAATATCAATTTCTTTGGCGTCGATCTCAACGGGCGACATAAAGGGTTTAAAGGATTGATTAGATTATATTCGGATCTCAAAAAACTCAACATTGATACAATTGCTGATCTTCACAATGTTCTTCGGTCAAAATTCATTACGACCTTATTCGCTTTAGGCGGAACCAGATCGGTGGCGTATAATAAAACCCGAACTGCCAAAAAGCAACTTACGCGACCTAACAACAAAATTTTTAGACCGCTACCAACCGTATTTGAACAGCATTTGCAGGTTTTCGCGCGACTCGGATTAAATCTCGATCTCTCGAAAGCCACGATTTACAGACCAGATGTTGATGCTGAAGTGGTGGCTTTATCAGGAACGAAGACTCAGAAGTGGATCGGTATTGCGCCATTTGCCCAACATCAGCCAAAAGTTTATCCGCTTGATCTTTTATCTGAAGTTATCGGTCAATTATCAAAAGATAACATTAAGATTTTCCTTTTCGGATCGGCCGCTGAGGTAGAAACGCTTAAAAAGTTACCGACTTCCGACAATGTCATCATCATCGCCGGAAAGCTTTCGTTCAAACGCGAATTGCAACTTATATCCGGACTTGATCTGATGGTTAGCATGGACTCGGCAAACGGTCATCTTGCCGCTATGTATGGTGTTAAAGTGATTACAATTTGGGGCGCAACGCATCCTTTTGGCGGATTTGCGCCGTATCGTCAACCGCTGAATCACTCAATCACTGTTGATCGCGAACGCTATCCGATGATTCCGACGTCGATGTATGGAAATAAAAAAGTTCCGGGTTATGACGACGCAATGCGTACAATCTTACCCGAAACTATAGTTGAAAAAGTCCGTTTGTTACTCGGATAACGGATTATACATCGTCGTAATCGACAAAAATTTCCTTTGAAGTCGGATGCGCCTGACATGTCAGTATCAATCCTTCTTCAATCTCTTTATCTGTTAAAATTGCGTTTTTCTTCATCTCTGCCGAACCGCTTTTTATTCGAGCAAGACAGCTGCTGCAAATTCCGCCCTGACAAGAATACGGAGCATCAAGCCCTTGTTTCAAAGCCGCATCGAGAACAGTTTGCTTTTGCGACATTTCGAAAGTGGTCTCTTCATCATCAACCAAAACGGTAATTTTAGTATGACCTTCGAGTGATGCATCAATTTGATTTTCCTCTTTCGGCGCGAAGAAAAGCTCGAATTTAATATCCTTTTCTTTGATATTTCGCTCCTTTAAAACATCGCTAACCGTGAGAATCATCTGCTCAGGACCGCACAAGTAGAATTTGTCGAACTCGATTTCCTTGTGCTTGTTGTTGAGGATAAAATTAACAGTCGACCTTTCAATTCGCCCGAACAATTCATTGTCGACCTTCGCCTGACTATAAACATAATAGACGAAAAGTCGGCCTGTATATTTAAGATGTAATTCGTGAAGTTGCTGGTGAAAGATGGCTTGCTCAGGGGATTTATTTCCATAAACCAAAACAAAAGTACTTTTAGGCTCGTCTTCCAAAACTGAGGTCAAGATCGACATAACCGGTGTGATTCCGCTTCCTGCTACAAATGCCGCATAATTTTTACTGCGTTCGCCATCAGGTGAAAAAGTGAATTTACCTTCAGGAGTTCCGACTTCAACAATATCGCCTTCTTTTAAATTTCGGTTTGCGAATGTCGAAAACGCACCAACTGAAACCGATTTGATCGCGATCCGTAATTCGCCGCTGTTTGGCGATGAACATATTGAATATGCACGTCTAATTTCCTCACCGTCAAGGGTTAGTTTTAACGTGGTATACTGGCCGGCTGTAAATTCGTAGAAATCCTGCAGTTCAAGCGGCACCGAAAATTTGACCGAAACCGCTTCAGGAGTTTCACGTCGTACTTCAGCTATTTTGAGTTTATAAAATGTAGACATCGAATTTTTTTTACAAAAGTAACAAAAAAGTCAGCAGGTGAAAAAGCGGGAATCGGTCAACGGCAAAAATTCGCTGTAACTTTTTAGTATATTTAACCACTCATTGCAAAACCATTCAAAATATGTTTAAAAGATTCCTGATCCTGGAGTGGCGCGCATTTACTCGCTCAGCATCATTCTCTACAAATCTCTGGTTTAAAATTTTGATGGGGCTGATTGCCCTTTATTTTGCAGTCGTTTTTCTTATTTTAGGTGTCGGTGCATTTTATCTCATTGAAGAAGAACTCAATTCCGATCCGCTCGTTGTGGTCAGCAAATTTCTCTTTTACTATTTTGTTTGTGATTTGATCTTTAGGTTGATGCTTCAGAAGATTCCGGTGATGAACATTAAACCGCTGCTTTATCTGCCAATCAATAAATCGACAATCGTCAATTTCGCGCTGGGTAAAACCGTGGTCTCATTTTTCAATATCGTTCATTGGTTTTTCTTTGTCCCATTCACCGTAGTTTTATTGATTGAAGGCTACGATATTATGGGAGTAATTCTGTGGTATGTTGGAGTTATGTCACTGATTTACATCAATAATTTCGCAAATATTCTGATCAATAACAAAGACTATTTGTTCAACGGATTTATTATCGTGGCGGTTATATTTGGCGCGCTTCAGTATTACGAATATTTCGACATTACGGCCTATACGTTTCATTTTTTTTACGGATTGTTTGATACTTCTTATATGGCAATCATTCCGCTAGTAACGCTAATCGGTTTGTTTGTTACCAACTTCCGTTTTTTAAGAGATAATCTTCATCTTGATACCCGCTTGTCGCAAAAAACCGAAGAAGCAAAAACCGAGGGTTACGATTGGCTTAATAAATATGGTGTTGTTGGCACATTCCTGAAGAACGACATCAGGTTAATTAAAAGGAATAAGCGCTCGAAAAGTACGGTTTGGATGAGCATTCTATTCTTGTTTTATGGACTGATTTTCTTTACTTTGGAAGCTTATGATAAGCCGATATTTCATATAATGGCCGCGATTTTTGTTACCGGTGGATTCCTGTTCACCTTTGGTCAGTTCGTACCAAGTTGGGATAGTTCGTACTACAATTTGATGATGACGCAAAATGTTCCGTATCGCGATTATCTAACGGCCAAGTGGTGGATGATTGTTTTGGCGACCGTAGTCTCTACAGTGGTATCATCGTTTTACCTTTATTTTGGTGTTGATATTTATTTAATTTTGATCGTGGCCGGAATCTACAACATCGGAGTAAATTCGCATTTAGTGCTTTTAGGTGGCGCTTACACGAAAACACCTATCGATCTGCAAAGCAGCAAGAATGCATTTGGCGATAAAAAAGCTTTCAATGTAAAAACAATGCTGATCTCATTTCCAAAATTGCTTCTGCCAATGGCGCTATACGGATTGGGAACGGCGCTTGTCAGTTCAACCGTCGGATTATTATTGGTTGCCCTTACGGGAATTATCGGTTTTGCTTTGAAAGACAAGGTATTTACATTGATCGAACGCGTTTATAAAAAAGAAAAATACAGCACGGTTCAAGCCTACAAGGAGAACAACAATTAAATTTTAGCAGATGATACAAGTAGAAAAATTGTCAAAATCATATGGTCAGGGTAAAGTTTTAGATATTGAAAGTCTTCAGATCCCCGAAGGTCAGAGTTTTGGACTAGTCGGAAATAATGGCGCTGGTAAAACTACCTTCTTTAGTTTGCTTCTTGATCTGATCGAGCCCACAACGGGACATATCACCAACCGAGGGACCCGCGTTGATCAAAGCGAAGACTGGAAACCTTTTACGTCAGCTTTTATTGATGAGTCTTTTCTGATCGGATATTTGACTGCCGAAGAATATTTTTACTTTATCGGCGATTTACGTGGCCAAACTAAAGCTGATGTCGACGCGTTGCTTGCAAAGTATTCGGAGTTTTTCAATGGGGAAATCCTCAACAGCAAAAAATATTTGCGTGACCTTTCAAAAGGAAATATGAAAAAAGTAGGTATCATCGCTACTTTAATCGGAAGTCCGAAAGTGGTGATTCTCGATGAACCTTTCGCCAACCTCGATCCAACGACCGTTAACCGATTAAAAAAAGTGATCCGCGAACTTTCACAGGATCCGACGGTAACAGTCTTGGTTTCCAGCCACGATCTTGTTCACACTGTTGAGGTTTGCGATCGCATTGTTGCATTAAATAAAGGACAAGTGGTTCGGGATATTCAGAAATCATCTGAAACCTTACGCGAACTTGAAGAATTTTTCGCGGTTTAAAGTCGCCCGACAAAAATCCGATTAGAAAATATAACGTATTGAAAAGAAACGTATTTTTACCGGTCAGTATACTAAATTAGGCTTTTAAAAGTTTAGGAATAAAACGTTTTACCTTGAAAAAGACCATCATAAAATACCTTCTTCTTGTTGGTGTCTTTGCCGTATTGATTGCATGTTCAACCAGACGAAATACTTTTTTGTCCCGGAATTCGCATGCTTTAAGTACAAAATATAACATTCTTTACAACGGCGGGCTTGCGCTGGATGCCGGACTGGTTGAGCTTAAAAGCACGTATCGCGATAATTACTGGGAAACGCTTCCGATTGAGCGAATGCAGACCGAAGAAGAATCGATGATGCCAGGCGATGCGCGAAACGCAAACTTCCAGCGCGCCGAAGAAAAAGCGATTAAAGCGATTCAGAAACATTCGATGAATATTGATGGTGGCGAGAAAAATCCGCAAATGGATGAAGCGCACCTTATGCTCGGCAAAGCCCGATATTACGATCAGCGTTTTATTCCGGCTCTTGAAGCTTTCAATTACATTTTATATAAGTATCCGACAAGTGACAAAATCTACGAAGCCAAAATATGGCGTGAAAAAACCAATGTGCGACTCGAAAATGATGCGCTTGCGGTTAAAAATTTAGAAAAATTACTTACCGAAATAAGTTTTAAAGATCAGATTTTCGCCGATGCAAATGCGACTCTGGCTCAGGCATATTTAAATCTGGAACAAAAAGACAGTGCAATCGTGAAGTTGCGTGCCGCCACAACCTTTACCAAACTCGACGAAGAAAAAGCCAGATATACGTTTATTCTCGGTCAGTTGTTTGAAACCATGGGTGAAAAAGACAGCGCTTTTGTAGCCTATCAGAATGTGATCGACATGAAACGAAAGTCGCCCAGAATGTATGTCATTCAATCACATGCACGTCAGTCGGCGCAATTTAATTTTGCAACCGGTGATACATTGGCCTTTGTCGATATGTACACAAAAATGCTTGAAGACCGTGAGAATCGCCCGCATCTTGATGTTTTAAATCATCAGATGGCTCTTTTCTACGACAAACAAAAGAACTACAAACAAGCGGTTAAATATTATAATACGTCACTTCGAACAAATTCGCAAGACCAATATCTCGTTGCTTCAAATTATCGCAATCTCGCCGATATCAATTTCAATACAGCAAAATACGCAACTGCCGGAAAGTATTATGACAGCACGCTGGTTCAGCTAAATCCGAGAACCCGCGAATACAAGGCAATTGCAAAAAAACGTGAAAATCTTACAGATGTGATTAAGTATGAAGCAATCGCCCAAGCTAATGACAGTATTCTGGATGTGGTGGCAATGGACCGGCCACAGCGAATTTCGTATTATCAACAATATATCGACAAGCTTAAAGCTGAAGACGAAATAAAGCGTAAACTTGAAGAAAAGGCTCGCAAGCAATTAGCCGCCGCTGCCGCTGCAGGTGATATGGCTGATGCGTCATCGGCCAGAAGTGCAAAATCGAATAGCCAAAGGCAGGCGACCCAATCGAATGACGGCACTTTCTATTTTTACAATCCGCAGACTGTTGCTTACGGAAAACTTGAATTTGAAAAAATATGGGGTTCTCGAAGCCGTCAAAATAATTGGCGAACCATCCAAGCACAACGCGGTGGTTCAAATGCAACTGCCAATACTGACGCGGCTTCAAATGATGAGAATGATATTGCTGGCAGTGGCGAAGATGTTGTTGATCCGCGATATACCGTCGATTATTACTTGAGCACACTTCCGCAAGATCAAAAAGTTTTAGACAGTTTAGCTAAAGATCGCAATTTTGCATATTATCAACTTGGTGTTATTTACAAGGAAAAATTCAGGGAATATCAACGTGCTGCAGATAAATTAGAAGTTTTATTGGTTAGCAATCCGGATGAACGTCTTGTATTGCCATCGATGTATCATCTTTATAAGATTTATCAGATTATTGATGAGCCACAAGCAACGGCGATGAAAAATGTGATCATCGAAAGATATCCGGACTCACGATATGCACAGATCTTGAATAGTTCAGGTGCAAATGCTGATGCTACGCTGACGCCTGAAGCTTCATACAATCAACTCTTTAAACGATTTGAAAATCACGAGTATAAGAATTTGTTGACAGACACTGAACTCGCAATCGATCAATATACCGGTGAAGAGATTGTTGCCAAATTTGAACTTTTGAAAGCCCGTATCGTCGGAAAAACTCAAGGATTAGCCGAGTACCGTAAAGCGCTGAACTTTGTTGCATTAAACTATCCGAGTTTGCCTGAAGGTAAAGAAGCCGAACTGATTTTACGAACTTCGATTCCGGCTTTGGAAAATCTTCAATTTAGCAGCAGCGAAACTTCGAACTGGAAAATTTTGTACCGTGCTAAAAGTTTGGATGACAAACCGACCAAAACGCTACAGGCCAAAGTTGATAAATTTATCAAAGACCGTGAGCTGCCTAATCTGAAATCGACATTTGACAGTTATACCGAAACTGATAATTTCATTGTTATCCACGGATTGAAATCAGAGGAATATGCCAAAGGGATCGCCTCGATATTAAAAGAGTTTAAAGAGTACAAGGTTGCTGAGACGCCAATTTTCATTTCAGGACAAAACTATGAGGTTGTTCAAATGAAGAAAAACATTGATGAGTATCTCAACAACCCGACATTTGTGGAACCTTCTGTAACAGATCAACTTCCATTTACGCCGCCGGTTAAAGAGGTTGTGGCTCCGGTTCCGCAGATGCCATCGGCTAAAAATCTTCCGCAAACGGCAAAACCTGCCCAGCAGCCGCAGAAACCTGGGCAAACACCTGCGAAACCAAGCACCGACAATGCAAAAAGCAAACGCTCGGGTACGCCTGCAAGTCCAAGATCAATGGACGCCAATAGTAATGGCAATCCACCGTCAATGCCAAAATCAGGACGATAATGTTTGAAAAAAGTCAGAAATCATACACCGATCTTTTAGGTAAGACCAACCGTATTGTTGAAGGCACAGCAATTCGAGGCAATATTTTCTCACAAGCGGATTTTCGTCTCGATGGCGAGTTAGTTGGAAATTTTCAATCTAATGGGAAAATTGTCATCGGACCTGCCGGAAGCGTGACTGGCGACATCCTTTGTAAAAATGCCGACATCGAAGGTAGGTTTGAAGGCAAAATTCAGGTTCTCGAAATGCTTAACGTAAGAGGAAAAGCGAGCATTCACGGCGAAGTTGTGTGTGGTAAATTATCAGTTGAACCAGGCGCCGAATTTAGTGCATCTTGCACGATGAAAGCTGCTGTTAAAAATCTGCCGCCTCATGAACGATCCCAAGAAGGATAACAGACAAACCGCTAATAAGTGGCTGGCATTAGTTAATATTCCACTGCAAATGGGTATTATCATTTTTGCGTTCGCCTATTTTGGTGACTGGCTTGATGAGAAATATGGGTCTGAGAATCGGGTTTACGTTAAAGTGCTTACCATGGTAGGTGTTGCAATTGCGATATACAATGTTAACCGACTATTAAAGGAAATCAACAAAGCTGAAGAGCGAAACAATAAATGAAATTAGTTACACAAATCGCAATTATTCTTGGGCTGTCTCTGGCAGCATTTTTTTTGCACACGTTTATCTTAGATTATGTTGAATGGGAAAATCGCGAGGTGGAACAACACCATTCGTTACTTTCACTTTACGCCGGTTACTCGTCTTTCAGCATAATGATTACAATTATTCTGACAAAAATTAGAGCGATTAATATTGATTATGTCGGTTATTCTTTTCTTTTACTTACGGGATTGAAGATGCTTTTGTCGTTTGGCGTATTTTATGGCGCAATCCACGATGAAGTTCTTCCGCTTACCGCGATAGAAAAGAAGAATATACTGACAGTATTTCTTTTCTTTTTAGCAGTGGAAACCTTTATTGCAGTGCGAATTTTAAATAGTCGGCAACAATAGTCAGAATTAAATACAAATTCGCTTTAAAAAGTTATTCTGAGATTTTCGAATGTAAATATTAAACGTACCTTTGCACAAAATTTCAGGAACCAAGTTTTAAGCAGTTAATTAATAGGTATGGTTATTTTAAAACAACGATTTACATTTTTATTAGCCGCTTTCGTGATGTGCCTTCCAGCGATTGGATTTTCAGCTCAACCGATTGATTCAACGCATGTACACACTGAAGCCGCTGCGCATGATTCGCATGAAGAGAATACCGATGTAAGATCAACTGTAAAATCATTTGTGAGACACCACGTTTTGGATTCGCACGACTTTACATTGTTTTCTGACTATAAAACGGGTTCACATGTAGGTTTCCCGCTGCCAATCATTCTTTGGGACAATGGATTGCACGTTTTCTCATCGGCTAAATTTAACCATGGCGAATCAGTTGCGGAATCTAACGGAAACTACTACGCATTAAATCACCACGACGGAAAAATATATAAAACCGACGCAGCAGGAACTTTTACTGAAGATGCTGAAGGTCACCCTACAAATGCGCGTCCAATCGACTTTTCAATCACCAAAAACGTTTTGATGATGATGGTGGTTGCGCTGTTGATGTTTCTTGTTTTTCGCGCTATGGCGAAATCATATGCTAAAAATGGCGGTATTGCAGCTGGAGCCGGACGATTCTTCGAACCGCTTGTGGTTTATATCAGAGATGAGATCGCTATTCCGAATATCGGTGTGAAACATCACAGAAAATACATGGGCTTTCTGTTAACAGTGTTTTTCTTCATTTTGTTTTTGAATCTTTTTGGATTGACACCACTTGGAGTGAACGTTACCGGTAACTTGACAATTACATTGGGTCTTGCGCTAGTTACGTTTTTGATTACAAACCTTACAGCAAATAGAAATTATTGGGGACACATCTTCTGGATGCCTGGAGTTCCGAAGTTAATGCGAATTGTATTGGCGCCGATCGAATTGCTAGGTGTGATCATTAAACCGTTCTCATTGATGATTCGTTTGTATGCGAACATCTTCGCAGGACATATTGTTGTGATGAGCATCATTGGGTTGATCTTCATCTTTAAGAGCTGGATCGGAAGTTCGCTTTCTTTTGGCCTTGCGTTTCTTTTAATGTTTTTGGAAATATTGGTTGCCTTTTTACAGGCTTATATATTCACGATGTTGTCTGCTCTTTATTTTGGAGCCGCGGTGGAAGAACACCACCACGAAGAGGCACACTAATTATTAATGTTTAATTTTTAATACATATTTATGGAAATTCCAACTATTGTAGGTGCAGGACTTATCGTAATCGGTGCAGGTTATGGTATCGGTAGAATTGGTGGTTCAGCTATGGAAGCTATCGCGCGTCAGCCGGAAGCATCTGGAAAGATTCAGACAGCAATGCTTATTGCAGCGGCGCTTATTGAAGGTATTGGATTTGCTGCTATCTTCGCAGCTTAATTTTAAGGCAAAAGTTATGGCGGTTGGCCGTAACTTTTGCTTATTAAAAAACAAACATTTAGACTTATACAATGGATAAATTAGTAAATCAAATAGAGTGGGGATTGTTTTTCTGGATGTTGGTAATCTTCGTCGGATTAATTATCGTTCTTAGAAAATTTGCATGGAAACCAATCCTTGACGCTGTTAACAGCCGGGAGGAAGGAATCAGAAGTGCTTTGCTTTCTGCTGAGACCGCTCGTAATGAAATGCGAAACTTACAATCTCAAAACGAACAACTTCTTGCTGCTGCACGTGCTGAGCGTGATGCGATGATCAAAGATGCTCGTGAAATGAGAGATAAAATGATCGCCGAATCCAAAGCTGATGCGCAGGCTGAAGGCGCCAGAATGATCGAACAAGCAAAAATCGCAATCGACGCTGAGAAAAATTCGGCTATGGCTGAACTTAAATCGCAGGTTTCTGTACTATCAGTTGAAATTGCTGAGAGAATCCTACGTGATGAACTTCAGGATAAAGCAGCTCAGGCAAAGCTCGTCGAGAGAATGATCAGCGACTCTAAACTGAACTAACATGGCGGGAACCAGAGCAGCAATCCGTTACGCAAAAGCAATCTTCGATACAGCTACCGATAAAGGTTCAGCAGCTGATGTCAATCAAGATATGGCTGACATCGCAGCATCTATTTCAGGTAGCGGTGATCTTCAGGCATTTTTGCAAAATCCGACCGTATCTTCTGAGAATAAGTTCAGCACTTTAAACGAAATCTTTTCCGGAATGTCATCGGTTAGCAGCAGTCTTTTTAGATTGTTGTACGAAAACAAAAGACTCGGAATCATTTCCAATGTTGCAACAGAATTCAACAAGTTATACGAGGAAAAAAGCGGTGTCGAAAAAGCAATCGTTACGACAGCCGTTCCAATGGATGAGTCGATGGAACGAAACATCATGGCCAAAGCAAGTACGCTTTCTACCAAGAAAATCGTACTTGAGAACATCGTTGATCCGGAAATCATCGGAGGTTTTATCCTTCGTATCGGTGATCAGCAATACAATGCATCAGTTGCCAACAAGCTTCAGATGTTAAAGAGAGAGCTTTCAAATTAATATAATCAGGAAGAAATAAATATTATGGCAGAAATCAAGCCTGCTGAAATTTCAGCAATATTAAAAAGACAATTGGCCTCATTCGAATCTGGTGCGACGCTTGACGAAGTCGGAACCGTACTTCAAGTTGGTGATGGTATCGCACTTATTCACGGATTGGCAAATGTTCAATACGGCGAACTTGTCGAGTTTGACAACGGTATCGAAGGTATCGTACTTAACCTTGAAGAGGATAATGTTGGTGTGGTACTTCTTGGGCCATACACCGGAATCAAAGAAGGAACAACTGCTCGCAGAACGCAACGTATCGCTTCACTAAAAGTGGGCGAGAACATGGTCGGACGTGTAGTTAATACGCTTGGTTTCCCGATCGACGGAAAAGGTCCGATCGAAGGTGATCTTTACGAAATGCCACTTGAGCGTAAAGCTCCGGGAGTTATCTACCGTCAGCCGGTAACTGAGCCGCTTCAAACTGGTATCAAAGCCGTTGATGCAATGATCCCGGTAGGACGTGGTCAGCGTGAGCTTGTGATCGGCGACCGTCAAACAGGTAAATCAACCGTTTGTATCGATACGATCCTGAACCAAAAAGAATTTTACGATGCAGGTCAGCCTGTATTCTGTATATATGTTGCCATCGGTCAGAAAGCATCTACCGTTGCTGGAATCGCGAAAAAACTTGAAGAAAAAGGTGCAATGGCGTATACCGTTATTGTTGCTGCAAACGCTTCAGATCCTGCTCCAATGCAAGTTTATGCTCCGTTTGCCGGTGCTGCTATCGGCGAGTACTTCCGTGATACTGGTCGTCCCGCACTAATCGTTTATGATGATTTGTCTAAACAAGCTGTTGCTTACCGTGAGGTTTCACTTCTACTTAGAAGACCACCGGGACGTGAGGCTTACCCTGGAGACGTTTTCTACCTTCACTCTCGTTTGCTTGAAAGAGCTGCAAAAGTGATTGCTAACGACGATATCGCTCGTACCATGAACGACCTTCCGGAGTCACTTCGTCCAATCGTTAAAGGTGGTGGTTCACTTACCGCTTTGCCGATTATCGAAACTCAAGCTGGTGACGTTTCTGCATATATCCCGACTAACGTAATTTCAATTACCGATGGTCAGATCTTCCTTGAATCAGATTTGTTTAACTCTGGTGTTCGTCCGGCGATTAACGTAGGTATCTCGGTATCACGTGTTGGAGGTAACGCTCAGATCAAATCGATGAAGAAAGTTGCAGGTACTTTGAAACTTGACCAGGCGCAATTCCGTGAGCTTGAAGCTTTCGCGAAATTCGGATCTGATCTTGATGCGGTTACCCTAAACGTAATCGAAAAAGGTCGTCGTAACGTTGAAATCCTTAAACAAGGTCTTAACGATCCGTTTACGGTTGAAGATCAGGTTGCAATCATTTACGCCGGTTCTAAAAACCTTCTTAGAAATGTTCCTGTTGAAAAAGTTAAAGAATTTGAAAGAGACTTCCTTCAATTCCTAAACACATCACACAGAGGAATTCTGGATGCGCTTAAAGCCGGAAAGCTAACCGACGAAATCACCGATACAATCGAGAAAGTCGCTAAAGAAGTTTCTGCGAAGTATAATTAAAAGGTGAATGGTGAAAGGCTAAGGGTGAAAGATAAATGCCCCCTTAGCTTTTAACCCTAACCCTTAACCATAAAAAAATGGCTAATTTAAAGGAAATCCGTAACAGAATAACCTCAGTCTCATCAACGATGCAAATCACATCGGCGATGAAGATGGTTTCTGCTGCAAAGCTTAAGAAAGCGCAGGATGCAATTACTGCCATGCGCCCATATTCTGAAAAACTTACCGAACTTTTGCAAAATCTTTCCGCTACGCTCGACAACGAAGCCGGTGGTAAATTTACTGCTCAACGTGAAGTAAGCCGCGTTCTGATCGTTGCAATTACATCAAATCGTGGACTCAGCGGTGCGTTCAACTCGAATATCATCAAGGAATCAAAACGCCTGACCGAAAATGAATACCGTGGAAAACACGTCGATTTCATCACCGTCGGTAAAAAAGGTAACGATGTTATCCGTAAAGCAAACAATGTCATTTCAAACAACAATTCGGTTTTCGACAACCTGAATTTTGAAAATGCAGCATCGATTGCAGACGACCTGGTACAACGTTTCAGCGATGGCGAGTACGATAAAATTGTTTTGGTGTACAACCAATTCAAAAATGCCGCTACGCAAATCATTATGGCCGAACAATTTCTGCCACTTGCTCCAATGGCATCTGATGTTGTCGCTTCAAACGCAACCGATTATATTTTTGAACCTTCAAAAGAAGAAATCATCCAGACGTTAATCCCGAAAATGCTTCGTACGCAACTTTACAAAGCACTTCGCGATTCATTCGCAGCGGAACATGGCGCTCGTATGACCGCAATGCACAAAGCTACCGATAACGCCACCGAACTTCGAAACCAGCTGAAACTGACCTACAACAAAGCACGTCAGGCAGCAATTACCAACGAAATCCTCGAGATCGTAGGTGGTGCCGAAGCACTCAACGGATAATCACATCATACAAAGCAAGCCGGATTCATTCCGGCTTTTTTTATGCCTAAATCCTTTTCTTTCCTTCCAGCTTATTTCGCTATTTTTGCTTAAACACGCCTTGTCTCTTGGGATTATACAAAAACCTTTTTAAGCAAACAGCAATCTACGGCCTTGCAACCGTGCTGCCGCGAATGCTCAGCTTCCTGTTGGTCGGACTCTACACTGAAGTTCTAACCAATACCGGCGATTACGGCGAAGTATCTGTCCTTTTTGCCTGGATGGTCTTCTTTAATGTAATCCTTTCCTACGGAATGGAAACCGCATTCTTCCGCTTCTACAACAAAGCAGCCGACAAGCAAAGCGTCATTTCCACGTCTACCATATCGATTCTCATAACCACATTGCTTTTTTTGATTTTCGGCCTCGCACTCAACAACCAAATAGCCGATCTCACCAACAAAGCGGTAACCTATATCTCACTCGCCGTTTGGATCATCGCCCTCGACGCGTTGGTTATTATTCCGTTCTCCCGACTTCGAGCTATCGGTCGGCCGATGGTTTATGCCGCAATTAAAATCGGTAATGTCATTGTAAACCTGGCGCTCAACATCTTTTTCCTGCTGTTTTTGCCTGGTCTTGCGCAAAACAATCCCGATTCGGTTTTCAACTCCATTTATTACGAGGATTTCCAGGTCGGCTACATTTTCGTCGCAAACCTAATCGCCAGTCTGCTCACATTCCTGATTCTATCGCCGGATTACCTTAAAATCTCCTGGAAATTTGACACCAAACTCTGGAAAACAATGATGGTGTATGCCTTTCCTGTTTTGTTTGCCGGTATCGCCTTTGCCATCAACGAACATTTCGATAAAATCCTGCTCGAACGTCTTCTTCCCGCGGATATCGCTCAACAAGAAACCGGTGCTTACTCGGCTTGCTACAAAATTGCATTGTTCATGACGCTTTTTGCAACGGCTTTCCGACTCGGAATCGAACCGTTTTTCTTCAGTCATGCCAGCAACAAAAACGCACCGCAAACCTACGCCGATATCACAAAATACTTCGTCATCATCGGGTCAGCAATCCTTATTTCAGTAGTTGTTTTTGCCGATATTCTCAAAATTTTCCTGCTCCAACGTGAGGCATACTGGGAAGCAATGGGCGTCGTGCCACTGATTATTCTGGCAAATTTTTTCCTCGGAATCTACACCAACCTGTCCATTTGGTACAAACTCACCGACAAAACCAAAATCGGAGCCTATATTTCACTCGTCGGCGCCGCCATCACACTCGCGCTGAATTTCCTGCTCATCCCGCATTTTAGCTACTACGGGTCGGCAATTGCGACACTTGTGGCCTACGGTTCAATGATGACCATATCGTATTTTATGGGCGCAAAATATTACCCGATCCCATACGACATCAAAAAAATATTATTTTATATCTTGCTTTCCAGCGCGCTATCCGGGATCTATTTTTACGGTTTCCGCGAAAACTATTTTGTCGGGATCCCAATTCTGATAGGCTTTTTCGTCGCAATTTACATTCTGGAAAAAAATACGATCTTACAAATTTTAGGAAGAAATATCAGAAGCTGAATCCTGCTGTCCGCTGTATCTTTTTCTAACCTTTCAGGATTAGAAAAAGGATGCCGCTCCCATCAGGGCTAAGGCTTTATGCTAACATCAAAATTATGACTACGATTAAAATTATTAACAAATCCGGACACGAACTCCCGAACTACGAAACTTCGGCTTCAGCCGGAATGGACCTTCGCGCAAATATCTCAGAACCGATCACCCTTAAACCGCTTGAACGGGCAATTGTAAAAACCGGACTTTTCATCGAGCTCCCGATTGGTTACGAAGCGCAAGTGCGACCAAGAAGTGGACTCGCAGCCAAAAAAGGCGTAACGGTCCTGAATTCGCCCGGAACTATCGATGCGGATTATCGCGGAGAAATCGGAGTGATTTTAGTAAATTTATCAACCGAAGACTTTGTTGTCGAAAATGGTGAGCGCATCGCTCAAATGATTATTGCAAAACACGAGCGCGCCGAATGGCAACTTGTCGACAGCTTAACCGAAACATCGCGCGGTGAAGGCGGATTTGGCAGCACCGGAGTAAAATAACCGGAAATGTACCAATTTGGAAATTTGAAGATTGGCAATAGCTAAACATGACGTCACAATTTCCGATTTTTACAACTAAAAAATTTTCAAATCAACAAATTTTCAAATCAATAGTATGAAAATCATCGTTCCAATGGCCGGCCGCGGCTCAAGATTAAGACCTCACACGCTAACAGTTCCAAAACCGCTGATTCCAATTGCCGGAAAACCAATTGTTCACCGCTTGGTTGAAGATATCGCCGGAGTTCTGAATCAACAGATCGACGAAATCGCATTTATCATTCACCCCGATTTTGGAAACCAGGTCGAAATCGAACTTTTGGCAATCGCTGAAAAACTGGGTTCCGTAGGCCGAATCTACTATCAAACTGAAGCTCTTGGAACCGCTCACGCAATTTTATGCGCCCAGGACTCGATGACCGGACCGATCGTTGTAGCGTATGCCGACACACTTTTCCGCGCCGATTTTACCCTGGACACATCCGCAGATAGCGTAATTTGGGTTAAACAAGTTGAAGATCCTTCGGCATTTGGCGTGGTGCAACTCAACGATAAAAACGAGATCGTCGATTTTGTTGAAAAGCCAAAAAAATTCGTTTCAGATTTAGCGATCATCGGAATCTACTATTTTAAAAGCGGGGAAACGCTTCGCAGCGAACTTCAGTATTTGCTGGATAACAATGTGGTCAAAGGCGGCGAATACCAACTTACCGACGCTCTTGAAAACATGAAACAAAAAGGGATGCGATTCGTGCCGGGAAAAGTTGACGAGTGGATGGATTGCGGCAACAAAAATGTTACCGTCGAAACCAATTCGCGTTTGCTCGGATTTCTCGCAAATTCAGAAAAACTCATCGCCGATTCGGTTATTCTCGAAAATTCGGAAATCATCAGACCTTGTTTTATCGGTGAAAATGTAATCCTTCGCAATACAACCGTAGGTCCGAACGTTTCATTAGGAAACAATTGTGTTGTTGAAAACAGTACTGTTCGCAACAGCCTTATCCAAAACAACTCAAAAATCGCAAATGCCGAACTCGACAATGCCATGATTGGAAGTCATGCCGCTTTCAACGGCAAGTTCACAAGCATCAGCATTGGTGATTACTCAGTACTAGAATAGTATGAAATTATACAAAGCGTTTTTCATTGCGGCAACAATGGTTGGTTCACTGACATCTTCGGCACAAACAGAGCCTGAAGACATTGCTGCCGTAACCGACGCTTTTCAAGATCATTATTACGAATCGCTTACTCAAAAAGGTATCGAAAATTATGATCGTGCGGTTAATGCGCTGTTGAAATGTGTCGCGCTTCAACCGTCAAATCCGGCTGTTTATAACGAACTCGGTCGCAATTACCTCTCGCAAAAAGATTACAAAAAAGCATACGAATCGTTCGAAAAAGCAGCCAGCCTCGATCCGAAAAACATGTGGTATTACGTCGGGATGTATGATGTTTGCTACGAATCAATGGATTTTAATCAGGCCATCGTCATTGTCAACAAGCTGATTCCATTTAATCGCGATTATAAAGAAGATCTGGCATCGCTTTACATGACGACCAAACAATTCGACAAGGCATTAGAGCTGATCAATGAATTAAATGAAAGTACCGGCCGAACGGAACGTCGGGATGCTTATAAAAACGAAATACTAAAAGACGCAAAATATCTGGGTTCAGAGAAAGACCTTTTACTTGCTGAAATCAAAAAAGATCCGAAAACCGAATCAAATTACATCAACCTGATTTACCTTTATTCGGAGAGTAATCAGGAGCAAAAGGCGCTTGAAATCGCTAAACTGCTTGAGCGTGAAATTCCGGAATCAGAGTGGGCACAAGTCAGTTTGTTTAAATTCCACTTAAACAGCAACGATGCCAAAAGCGCTACGGCTGCAATGTTTAAAGTCCTCGAAGGCAAAAAGGTCGACGCCAAAATCAAGCACCGAATGCTGAACGAGTTCCTGATTTTTTCTAAAGGCAAATCGCAGTACGATGCGGATATCGACAAGGCAATCGATCTTTTATCAAACGACCGGGAAGTTGATGTTGCAAAAGAAATCGGGAAATTTTATCACTCAAAGTCTGATTTTCAGAAAGCCATTCGGTTTTACGAAAAATTCCTGGCCGATAATCCATCTGACTACGAAGCCAATATTTTAATTCTGCAGGCGCTGGCCGATAGTAAAGATTTTGGTCAGCTTGAGTCAAAATCGGACGATATGCTAGCGATTTATCCGGCGCAACCGCAGAGTTATTATTTTTCGGGATTGGCGAAAAATCAACTTAAAAAGTATAAAGCCGCAACAGACGTCCTCGAATCGGGGTTGGATTTTTTAATTGACGATATACAGCTTGAAGTAAATTTCTATATACAGTTGGGTGAAGCCGCAAATGGATTAGGCGATGCGAAAACTAAAGAGAAATGGTTTGTAAAAGCCGACACATTGCTTAAAAAACTAAATAAATAGATGAGAAAAGTTATATTGCTATTGCTGATCGTCACGCTCGCGTCGTGCAAATCCAAAGCGGTACTCGCCGAAGGAAAAGCCGCAACGAGTAAAGAAGCATCGGCGGTGATTCAAAAACACTACGCCAATCTTCCCGATTTTTCGACGGTCTATATTAAAGCGGCAGCACGATATAAAGACAATAAAAATAGTCAGAACCTTTCGGCTGAAATTCGGATTGAAAAGGATAAGCAAATTCTGGTAAGCGTTCGTTTTCTCGGAATCACCATGGCAAAAGCACTGATAACACCAACGCAGGTTAGGTATTATGAGAAGATCAACGGCGAATATTTTGAAGGCGATTACTCAACCTTAAGCAAATGGCTTGGCACTGACCTCGATTATGCAAAAGTGCAAAACCTGTTAGTCGGTCGCGCCATCGACGATTTGACCGTTGGCAGCTATACTTCAGAAATTGAAGACAAACTTTACAAACTTAGCCAAACTCAGAACCGAACGGAGAAGTCGTTTTTCTTTGAGGCTGCGCGGGCGCTGATAAAGAAACAAATCATATCGCAACCGACCCAGGATCGAACCTTAACAGTCGAATATCCGAATTATGCTCAATATGGCGAGGCGTATTTACCGACCGCAGTACAGATTCAGGCCGCTCATCCAAAAGGCAAAAACAATATTACGGTCGAATACAATTCTGCTTCCTTTAACGAGGATCTTTCTTTCCCGTACGCTGTTCCCGAAGGTTACACAAGAATATATATTGATTAGATTTGCACAAACAAACGCACCTATGCCAAGGATTCTTTTCAGCTTAATTTTTATTTTATTTACCGGAATCGCTTTTAGCCAGTCGCAGCAAGAGAAACTTGAAGCGCGAAAGGCTCAGATTCAGCGTGAAATTGCGGAAAATCAAAAATTCCTGCAGACCGTTCGGAGTAAGGAAAAAACTGCGACGAACGAGTTGATTCTCCAAAAGAAGAAAATTCAGTTAAAGGAAACCCTAATCAACACCACCGAGAAGCAACGTCGTTTGGTTGAAAATGACATGTATATCAATCAGGTAAAAATCAACCGTCTCAACAAAGAACTCGACGATTTGCGTGAGGATTATGCCGAAATGATCCGTAAATCCTACAAAAGCCGATCAATGCAGAGTCGCGCGATGTTCCTCTTGTCTTCTGAAAACTTTTTGCAAGCCTACAAGCGTGCACAGTACATGAAGCAATATACCAGCTACCGCAAAACACAAGGTGAGGAAATCAAAAAGAAGGCGGAAGAACTTCAGGCTTTCAATCAAAAGTTAAACGTACAAAAAGCCGAAAAGGAACGATTGATCGAAGAAAACCGGAAAGAGCGTGAAACACTTGAGAAAGAACGACAGGAACAACAGAAGTTGATCAACGATGTGTTGAAAGACAAAAAGAAAATTACGGCTGAAATCAAAAAAAGACAGCAAGAAGCAAAAAATATCGATCGTCAAATCGACAAGTTGATTCGCGAGGCAATTGCGGCGGCAAACCGAAAAACTGCTGCTGAAGCTGCAAAAGCAAAAGGCACGAGCACGGCTGCGGCCAAAGCTGCAACAAAATCAGTAAATAAAATTGTTTTAACGCCCGAGGGTCAGCTTATTGCAAACAACTTTAGAGCAAACAAAGGCAAACTTCCCTGGCCAACTGAAAAAGGATTTATCTCTTTAGGTTATGGCGATCAGGCGCATCCGGTGCACAAGTCGCTTGTGGTGCATAACAGCGGACTCGAGATTTCGACTGAGCCAGGTGCAGACGCACGTGCTGTTTTTGGCGGAGAAGTAAGCAGCATCATGGTGATTTCGCCGGTAAACAAGGCGGTAATGATCCAACACGGTGACTACTTTACCATCTATCAGAATCTTAGTACGGTGAACGTTCAAAAAGGGGATAAAGTTACAACCAAACAAAAACTCGGTAAGATTCGCACCAACGGCGACACGGGAAAAACCACGTTAAAATTCCTGGTTCTTCAGAATACGGTTTATTCGAATCCGCAGACCTGGCTTGCACCAATGTAGTTGTACGGACAGTCGCTTTGGTTCGGAGCAGCCAAAGAAGTTGTTTGTAACCTTCCGATAAAAGCCGAAATGGAAACTGAAGCTCGCGTGAGGGATCGAAGCGGATAGCTCTGGCGGCGATAGCGCGACAGACTAGTAGCGCAGAGCCCGACCCTTGTGGTCACGCCCAAAAATCGGTCGGAAAAAATAAATTAGTTAAACAGCGCCTTGAGTTCAGTTGCTTCCTGCGGCTTCATTTTGCCGGCGAGAACCAGGCTCAGCTGTTTGCGACGCAATGCGGCATCGAATCGCTGCTTTTCGAGTTCGGTTTCCGGAATGATCTGTGGGACTTCGACAGGCCGACCCGTATCATCAACCGCCACAAAAGTGTAGATCGCTTCATTTGCCTTAACACGCTTTCCAGATTCGCGGTCTTCCAGCCAAACATCGAGGTAAATTTCCATCGAACTTCTGAAACTACGCGACACTTTTGCTTCAATTGTCAGTACGCTTGCCAGGGGAATCGCCATATTGAATGCCACGTGGTTTACCGACGCCGTAACGGTGATCCGTCTTGAATGCCGTCTTGCTGCGATACTTGCCGCACGATCCATTCTAGCTAGTAACTCGCCACCAAACATATTGTTAAGCGGATTTGTTTCGCCCGGAAGTACCAGGTCTGTTATTACGGTCAGTGATTCTGAAGGCGTTTTTGGTTGCATTTGTATTGTTAGTTATAAAAAATCCCGGAAAACCGGGATTGTAATTATTTTATGAGTAGCCAAGCATCGGGATTGTGAGCTTTTTGAATCTGGACTTTTGCCTTCCAGGCTTCGGTATAGGTTGGATAACTTCCGTAAACCACCGGGTACAATCCGTGTTTATTTGGCTCCAGTCGTCGGGGTTTAAAGCCCATTTTGCTTAATTGTTCGAATTTCTTGTCAGCGTTTTGTTCATTCCTAAAGGCGCCCGCTACAACGTGGTATGGCATTTTTTCTTCTTTGATGGTCAGCGTGACAGCCGGCATCGGGTTTTCGATAAAAAATGTAGCTTGTTGAATTTTGTTTTGAACTTCCTGCTGGACTTGCTTTTCTACGATCAGAGTTTCGGCTGCGACATTATCAGAATGAAGCTTGAAACCGATCGATCCGGCAGCAGTTAAAGCCAAGACAAAAATGGCGGCGTACTTAAGATAAGATTTTTTTTCACGCGTTTCAGGAGTGAAAAAGATTGGTGCTTTTTCTTCGATCGCTTCAACCTCTTCTTTGTACACTTCACGTTTGATTGCCGGCGATACAAAAGAATTCAGTCCGAACGATTGGGTGAGGTAATTGTTCTGATCGTATGGCGTAAAAACCACGTTCCGCTCCGAATTTAGCGACAACTCGCCGATATTCTTCAAAGTGAATTTTTGGTTGATTTCCAGAATGTTCTTCCAAATGTCGACCTCACTATAGATCGCTTCAACGGCCGCCTCATATCCAATCTTCTCGCTTTGTGAAATGTGGTTTGCCAACAATCCATCGTTATTTTTCAAATTTGGATTGAATGACACTAATTTCTTGGGCGGATAGAATGCATTTGATGACTCGTGCAGCTGAGCCGGCTGAATTTCGGTAAGGAACGCGCCAAAACCGGGAACGGTAACGCATTGATAGCGATATAAAAGCCTTGAAATATACTGTTCGATCTTCATGAAAACAAAGTTATACATTGCATGATGATGATAAAATTTTATCAACATATTTTATTAACAATTAGCGCAAATTGCATAAATTTCAGTTTTGATAATTATGCGCCATACAGACTTACTCTACTTACTTGCCCTGCAAAAAACTGCCAACATTGGAGATATTTTGGCCAAAAAGCTAATCCAATCCTGCGGATCTGCTGAAGAAGTTTTCAAATCTAAATCCGCTCATCTCGCATCCATTGACGGCGTCGGTTCAGCCCGGATCAAAAAGTTGCACGACAAAGCGTCGATGCGAATGGCAGAAGCCGAATTGAAGTTTATCGTCGATCACAATATCGATGCATTTTCCTTTCAGGACGAGAACTATCCCGACCGTTTGAAGCATTGTGTCGACGGACCGCTGCTGTTATTCTCAAAAGGGAAGATAAATACCAATAACGGCCGGATGATCAGCATTGTCGGCACGCGCGAAATTACGCCACATGGAACAGATTTTTGCCGGAAACTCATCGAAGACCTCGCGCCGCTCAATCCAGTAATCGTAAGCGGATTTGCGTATGGTGTTGACATCGCGGCTCACCAGGCGGCCCTTGACTACGGTTTGCAAACCATTGCGGTTGTTGCACACGGGTTAAATCAGATTTATCCCAAACCGCACAAAAGATATATGAAAGACATGCTTGAAAGCGGCGGTTTCATTACCGAATTCTGGAGCACCTCTGAACCTGAGAAAGAGAATTTTGTGAAACGGAACCGGATCGTTGCCGGAATGTCGGAGGCTACCATTGTCGTCGAATCAGCCGAGAAAAGCGGTTCGCTGATCACCGCCAGAATGGCAAGCGATTACAATCGGGATGTGTTTGCGGTGCCCGGCCGGACTAGCGACAAATTCAGCATCGGTTGCAATAATTTGATTAAGTCGCAACGGGCTCATCTGCTGACCAGCGCCGCCGACCTGATCTACATTTTAAATTGGGAATTGCCAAAACGCGACCCGAAGCCGGTGCAAAAACAACTTTTTGTATCGCTTGAACCGGATGAACAAATCGTTTACGATCACCTGACCGGCAATGGAAAGCAACTTCTTGATGTTATTGCACTTGAATGCGGTTTCCCGATTTTTAAAATTTCGGCAACACTTTTAAATATGGAACTCAAAGGCGTCATCCGGCCGCTTCCCGGTAAAATGTTTGAAGCTATTTAGCTAAATCCGAGTTTTTGGCGAACGCGTTTCAGAGTTACATCTGCAATCTTGCGTGCTTTTTCGGCACCAATCTGCAACTGTGCTTCCACTTCTTCAGGGTTTGCCTGATAGTATTGGTAGCGCTCTCTTGGTGTTTTGTATTTTTCAACGATCAACTCGAAAAGTGCCTGTTTCGCATGGCCATAACCAAAGTTGCGGTCTTTGTTCTGGTAATTCACCTTCATCGCATCGATCTGCTGGGGCGTTGCCAACAATTTATAGATGCCAAAGATTTTGCAGGTTTCAGCATCTTTTGGTTCCTCAAGCGGTGTGCTATCAGTTTCGATCGACATGATTTGCTTGCGCAAGGCCTTATCGTCTTGGAAAAGCTGAATGATATTTCCGCGCGATTTGCTCATTTTATGTCCGTCGATACCGGGAACATACATGGTGTCGTCCATTACTGAAGCCTCAGGCAATACGAATGTTTCACCCATCTGATGGTTAAAACGAGCCGCAACATCGCGAGTAATCTCAATGTGTTGCATCTGATCTTTCCCAACCGGAACCTGATTGGCATCATACAATAAGATATCGGCCGCCATCAACATCGGATAACTGAACAGTCCCGCATTCACATCTGCCAAACGGTCTGCTTTGTCTTTAAAAGAATGCGCTAAGGTGAGTCGCTGAAATGGGAAAAAACAACTCAAATACCAGGAAAGCTCTGCGGTTTGAGGAACATCAGATTGTCTGTAAAAAGTGACTTTTTCAACATCAAGTCCGAAGGCAAGCCACGTTGCCGCAACATTGAACGTGTTTTCACGAAGCGTTTGATCATTTTTAATTTGCGTAATCGAGTGAAGATCAGCAATAAATAAGAATGTTTCGTTTTCGGGTTTCTGGGACATTTCGATCGCCGGGACGATTGCGCCAAGAATATTTCCGAGATGTGGAGTGCCGGTACTTTGAATACCTGTGAGGACTTTAGCCATTGCAGTAAAACTTTGATGCAAAGTTAACTCTTTTGCGAAAAACTAAGTCGGTTTCCTTACTTTTGGCACCATGAGATTCTTAAAAATAGTATTCTGGACGCTGTGGCGAATCTGGTTTTACCTCCTAATGGCGCTGCCGATCCTGATTATGTTCCCGTTTCTGGTCATCTCGATCCTGAAAGAAAAATGGTACCCCTACTTTTTTGTAATGGCGCGAATCTGGGCAAAGGTCATTTTGTACGGAATGGGTTTTTATTATAAACTCGACCGCGAACAGGAAATGAAAATCGGCAAAAGTTACATGCTGATCTCAAATCACACCTCAATGATGGATATCATGCTGATGTTGTCAATCAACCGAAATCCGTTCGTCTTTGTGGGGAAAAAAGAGTTGGTCAAAATTCCACTTTTCGGATTTTTCTATAAAAGGACCTGTATTTTGGTCGATCGTAGCAGTTCCAGAAGTCGCAAAGAAGTTTTCGATCGGGCGCAAAAACGGCTCAATCAAGGTCTCAGCATTTGCATTTTTCCGGAAGGCGGCGTTCCCGACGATCAGTCGATTTTGCTCGATAGTTTCAAGGACGGCGCATTTCGTCTGGCAATCGAACACAAAATTCCGATTGTCCCAATGACCTTCCCCGACAACAAAAAACGATTCTCATATTCATTCTTTAGCGGAAGTCCGGGCCGGATGCGCGCAAAAACCCACAACTTTATAGAGACGGCAAATCTAACCGAAACCAAAGCCGACATTCAAATGTTACGTGAGCAATCACGGGCGCTAATCCTAGCGCAACTCGAAGCGTACCAACGCGAAAAGTAACTGTTCAAATTTTGATTATTCGGGCGTTGCGCGGCGATTCAGCTTCCCAATTCCAACAAACATATTCCGCCACGCCGGGCTGTTCGCGGTGCGCGGCACCTTGCTGCCATCCCTAACGCAAACAGCCACAACTGACATTTAAACGAAATCTTGCTAAGGAACAACTACTTCCTCGGTGATATAAGTCTCGGCGCCGGCCTCATCGAAACCGGTCCAGAATTTAAAGGTATACGCTCCGGATGCTTGCGGCTCGAAATTCAATTCCGTTTCAAATGGCGGTTCGTTAAGCGGTTCGCAGTTGTTGCGGTTGAGTTTGTTAAATTGGATCGCAACGGTTCGTGTGGTCGAAAATCGTTCGTAATAAAATCCGGTGAAAATATGACACGTCGACGGTTGCCGGTATCTGATCACAATCTTCGAAACGCTGTCAACTTTATAACGCGCCGGCATAGTCACATCTTCGATCGGTCCTAATTGCGGAACGCTCGATCTCTCGTCATCTTCCAATTCGCAACCGACAAACGAAATGGCAAGGATCAAAAGGGCAAAAACTTTTTTCATTTTTATTCAGATTTTCAGTAGGGAAAAGGTACAACTCTTTGCGGAAAATTTAAAGAACAAAAAACCCGACAAATTGCCGGGTTTAAAACTTAATTCATGTTCTCTTTAATCGAGGTTTTTATTTTTTGTTCGAGTTCGTCGGCAAGTTCAGGATTGTCCTTAATCAGGATTTTAACCGCATCCCGACCTTGTCCTAATTTGGTGTCGCCGTAACTAAACCAAGATCCTGCTTTTTTGATGATTTCAAACTCGACTGCCAAATCCAGGATTTCGCCTGTTTTGGAAACACCTTCGCCATACATGATGTCGAATTCTGCCGTTTTAAAAGGCGGCGCAACTTTGTTCTTAACCACTTTAACTTTTGTTCGGTTACCGATCACGTTATCGCCATCTTTAATCTGCGACGATCGCCTGATATCCAATCGCACCGAAGCGTAGAATTTTAGCGCATTACCACCGGTTGTAGTCTCGGGATTTCCGAACATCACACCGATCTTCTCACGTAATTGGTTAATGAAAAACACCGTACAATTGGTTTTGCTGATCGTTCCCGTAAGCTTTCTAAGGGCTTGCGACATCAATCGTGCGTGTAATCCCATTTTCGAATCACCCATTTCGCCTTCAATCTCGCTTTTTGGCGTCAAAGCCGCAACCGAGTCAATGACAACAATGTCGATCGCTCCCGAGCGAATCAGGTTTTCCGCGATTTCAAGCGCTTGTTCACCGTTATCCGGCTGAGAAATGATCAGGTTTTCAACATCAACGTTTAACTTCTCGGCATAACTTCTGTCGAACGCGTGCTCGGCATCGATAAATGCTGCAATTCCGCCAGCTTTTTGCGCCTCAGCAATCGCATGAAGCGTTAATGTGGTCTTACCGGAAGATTCCGGTCCGTATATTTCTATGATTCGTCCTTTCGGATAGCCGTTTACTCCAAGAGCTAAGTCAAGTCCGAGCGACCCCGACGATATTGTTTCTACTTCCTCGATCGCCCTGTCACCCATCTTCATCACGGTACCTTTACCGTAAGTCTTGTCGAGTTTGTCCAGTGTTAGCTGGAGTGCTTTTAATTTCGCTTCTTTCTCTGAACTCATGTCTATTTCTGCTGATTTAATTGTGCGCGTAAAAATACTTCTTTTTTTGGTCGGTTTCACTTTTTAGCGTGCGCATTCGGTTGTTAAAATGAATCTTTATCATCCGAAAATTAGCCGGTTAATGATACTTGCCAGTACTGTAAAACCGCAAACAATGTTAATCAAACACGATTGGTTTTGATGTGTTTTGAACGAAATAATTTTTATATTTTTGCAAATTATTAAATCGATGAAAAAACTTCTGTCATATCCGGTTTCAGCCATCTACTATCTATGCTTCGGATTGATGCTTGCTGTTTTTCATCCGATTCAATATATCGCGTTAAAGGTCTTTGGCTATCACGCGCATAAAAAGTCAGTTGATTACTTAAACTTCTGCCTTTTGGTATGTACCGGAATTTTGGGAACGACATTTACGTTTCGCAACCGCGATTTGATTCCGAGCGATCGCCCGATAATCGTTGTGGCAAATCATCAAAGTATGTACGACATCGTTGCCATCATTTGGTTTCTTCGCCGAATTCATCCCAAATTTGTCAGCAAAATTGAACTCGGTCGCGGAATTCCAAGCGTCTCCTTTAACCTTCGTCATGGCGGATCTGTGCTTATTGATCGAAACGACCCAAAACAAGCCGTGCCAACCATCAAAAAACTAGGCGACTATATTCAGCGACACAATCGATCAGCCGTTATTTTTCCTGAAGGAACTCGCAGTAAAACCGGTCAGCCAAAACCATTTGCACAAACCGGAATGAAAATATTATGCAAAAGCGCACCGTCAGCTTGCATTGTACCAATAACAATTAACAATTCGTGGAAAGTTTTTAAATATGGCTTTTTTCCTTTAACTTTAGGAAATCGGCTTACCTTTACTGTCCACCAGCCGATGAATGTCAGCGACATGCCGTTTGAAGAGCTGATGGCGAAAACCGAACACGCCATAGTAAGTGGAATAAAAATAACTTAAAAATGTCTGTAAAAAATATCCGACTGGAAGTAATGCAATTTTTGGAAAAAAGTATCGACACATTTGTCGATCAATACTTGATTCCGACTGAAAAAATATGGCAACCAACCGACTTCCTGCCAAATTCCCAAAGCGAGGAATTTTATGAGCAGGTCAAAGAACTTCGCGAAATTGCCAAAGATCTTCCCTACGACTTTTGGGTGGTCATGGTTGGCGATACAATCACCGAAGAAGCGCTTCCTACTTACGAGTCATGGCTTATGGATGTTGAAGGTGTCGATCAAATTGAAGGCAACGGCTGGTCTAAATGGATCCGAAACTGGACGGCCGAAGAAAACCGCCACGGCGATCTTCTAAACAAATACCTTTATCTTTCAGGTCGCATCAATATGCGCGAAGTGGAAATCACCACACAACACCTTATCGCCGACGGTTTCGATATCGGAACCGGAAGAGATCCTTACAAAAACTTTGTTTACACCAGTTTCCAGGAACTTGCAACCTATGTTTCGCACAACCGCGTGGCACAACTTGCAAAAAGCTACGGCGACAATAAATTATCGAAACTTTGTAAGATGATTGCAGGCGATGAAATGCGTCACCACCATGCGTACAGCGAATTCGTAAACCGAATCTTCCAGGTAGATCCAAGCGAAATGATGCTGGCTTTCCAATACATGATGAAGCAAAAAATCGTTATGCCGGCACAATTCCTTCGCGAATCAGGTGAAAAAATCGGATCGGCGTTCGAGCAGTTTTCGGATTCGGCGCAACGTATCGGAGTTTACACCGCTTCGGATTATGTCGATATCATGCAAAAACTGATCACTAAATGGGAAATCGATAAAGTATCAAACCTGACTGATGAAGCTGAAAAAGCGCGCGACTATCTAATGAAACTCCCGGCTCGTATGGCAAAAATCTCGGAACGATTAATCATACCACAAGAATCACATATATTTAAATGGGTAGAACCGGCTAAATTGTAAATTTGATCCTCTCAACCGAGAGGATTTTTTTATGGAAAAACTAATAGAAAAGACAATTTCATTTGTCAAGGAAAAGCTTCAAAATGCCGAAGGTGGCCACGATTGGTTCCACATCGAACGAGTTTTTAACAATGCAAACCTGATCGCGAAAACCGAAATATGCAACGTTCAAATCGTTCAGCTGGCGGCGCTTTTACACGACATTGCCGACAGTAAATTTCACGATGGCAACGAAGAAATCGGGCCGGAAACTGCGCGGGAATTCTTGACGGTCGAGAAGGTTGATCGGGAAATCATTGATCATGTGGTTCAGATCATTCGGAATATTTCGTTTAAAGGCGGAAATTTCGAGCGCCGGTTTGACTCGGTTGAACTTCAAATCGTCCAGGACGCCGACCGGTTAGACGCGATTGGTGCGGTCGGAATTGCGCGCGCGTTCAACTATGGCGGATTCAAAAACCGGGCGCTTTATGACCCGTCGGTGACGCCGAATTTGACCATGACAAAGGATGAGTACAAAAACAGCAACTCGCCCACGATCAACCATTTTTACGAAAAGCTGTTGCTGCTCAAAGACAAGATGAATACCCAAACAGCTAAGAAAATAGCCGCAGATCGCCATCAGTATATGGTTAGCTTTCTCGATCAGTTTTACGCCGAGTGGAACGGCAAAGCTTAAACTTTCCGTCATTAGCCCGGATAGCAGCGGATATCCTTTTTTGCCAATTCACGATCGCTTTAACCGATTTTTTCCGGCAAAAAAGATAGCAGCGAATAGCCGGATTAGCTCCTGAAATCCAAAAAAAAAACCCAAATCTTTCAACTTGGGAGGTTTGGGCGTTACCCGAAAACCGTCGGCTTTGAACCGCGTCGTTACTGACAAATACAATTACGCCGCCGCTTTCGGGTCGGGCTTTTCGCGGTGCACGGCACCTTGCTTCAATCCCTAACGCAAAAGGTTGGTAGGTTTTAACCTTTGAATTCGGCTTTGCGCTTTTCCAAAAAGGCGGTCGTTCCTTCTTTAAAATCGGCAGTTCCAAAACATTGACCAAAGGCCTTTATCTCCGATTTGTAACCATCGACGCCTGCTTTAAATCCGTCGTTGACCGCTTGAATCGCATAGGCAATCGCGACCGGCGAATTCTTGATGATCTTCTCAGCGATCTGACGGCAATGGTCTAAAAGCTCGACTTGCGTAACCACGTTATTGACCAATCCGAAACTCCTTGCCTCCGCCGCGCCAATCATTCCGGCGGTCATAATCATTTCCATTGCTTTGCCTTTCCCGACAAGTTGCGGAAGTCGCTGCGTGCCGCCATAACCTGGAATTACGCCAAGTGAAACCTCGGGAAGACCCATTTTTGCATTTTCCGACGCAATCCTGAAATGACACGACATGGCTAATTCTAGTCCGCCGCCAAGAGCAAAACCGTTAATGGCCGCAATGACAGGTTTTGGGAAATTTTCTATATAATCGAAAAGTTGTTCTTGTCCGCGGGCTGCAAGTTGTGCGCCTTCTTCAACTGAAAAATCCGCGAATTCGGCAATGTCTGCACCGGCAACAAAAGCTTTTTCACCGGAACCGGTAAGGATGATCACGCGAATTGAATTATCCGATTTCAGATCGGAGAACGCCTGGTGAAGTTCGTTGATGGTATTGCGGTTAAGCGCGTTGAGTTTTGCAGTTCGGTTGATGGTGATTGTTGCAACGCCATTTTCGTGTGCAACCAGTAGATTTTCAAAAGTCATAGTCGTAATTTAGGTATTAATGATCGGCAGTGACACGGTAAATGTGGTGCCTTTGCCGGGTTCGCTATCAAATGTAATTGTTCCTTTATAATTTTCGATGATATTTTTTATGATTCCGAGTCCGAGACCCATTCCGCTGCTTTTTGTGGTGAATTTCGGTTCGAAAATCCGGCTGAGGTTGTCGCTTTCGATACCGATTCCGTTGTCGCGAACGGTAATGAGAACACATCCGTTGTTGCGACTGATGTTGACCAAAACCGATTTGTGATCTTGCTCGGGCGGAATTGCCTGAATCGCATTTTTAACGAGATTGGTGATAATTCGGATGAGCTGCGTGCGGTCCATTTTTGAAATGATCTCGGTTTCTTCACGTTTAAATTCGACGTAATCTTCATTGAAAATTTCGAGCGCGAGTTCGACCACCGACACTACGTTCAGTGTTTCGTTCTGTTGAGCCGGCATCGATGCAAAATTCGAAAACGCCGACGCGACCGACGTCATGGTGTCGATTTGTTGGATCAAAGTTTCAGAGTAATCGTCGAGCTTTTGTTTGAGATTGGGATCGTTTGGATCAAATTTTCGCTGGAAACTTTGCACGGTCAACCGCATTGGCGTGAGCGGATTTTTAATCTCGTGTGCGACTTGCTTTGCCATTTCCCGCCAAGCTTCTTCGCGTTCGCTTTGTGCGAGTTTTAAAGCGCTTTCTTCGAGTTCGTCGACCATTCGGTTATAAGAATCGATCAGGAGTTTTATCTCTTTGGAAGTTTCGGTCAGCATAATCTTCTCGTTCTTTTGGCTAAGGCTGGTTTCCGACATTTTATCGGAAATGGTTTTGAGCGATTGCGTGATGTAGGTCGAGAGCAAGTACGCAAGTCCGAATGCAATCACGAGCATAAATGAATAAACCTGGCCAAGCCTGATCAAGAAGTTTTGAAGTTCAGTTTCATAAAAACCATCATCTTCAACATAGGGAAGATTCAGGATTCCGAGTGGCTTAAATTTGTCGTCTTTGATCTGGCTGAACGACGATCGGTTTTTTCGTCCTTCGATATTTTTAATGTCGACGTACCTTTTTTCCATCGACGACTGGACGAGTTTTAGTATGTATTTCGGTATCGGTCGCGCCACACTGTCGATTGAAAATGTGGCTTTGGAAGATTTTAAGAGATGGCCATTAAGATCGTAAATATTGATCTCTAGGTTGTGAATGTCGGAAAGTTCATAAATCCGATCCTTGAAAATCAGTGGTAAATTTTGGGTAGTGAGCGGGTAGGTTGTGGTTGAAAGAATGTAATTGATGTGTTCTTTAATCGCGTTTTCTTTGCTTTCAAGTCGCTCCTGATGATATTCTTTTGCCTCGTTTTTAAATTGGATGATTGAGATTGACGCCAATAATACCGATGCGATTAGAATCAGGATGATCATCGAAAAGAAGATCCTGATCCGGAGAGAAAGCATTGATATGTTAAAAGCTTTCATCGCTGTTGATTTTGTTCGCGAATCCGTTTGTATATTTTAAATCCGATCATCAGCATTACTGAGAACGCGATCAATCCGACCACGCCATAAATCCAGTTGATGGCACTTCGAACAATCACTAAAAATACGATTGAAAAAAGGATTAACGTCGCGCCTTCGTTCCACAATCTCATATAATTGGTCGAGTAGCGGATTTCACCGCGTTGTAATTGTGAGAATATCTGTTGGCATTTTGCGTGATACAGATAAAGGAGAAACACGAAAGCCAGTTTTACGTGCATCCATGATTGAGTGAGCCAAAAGGCGCCGATTTCAGTAAAGAAAATCATCCAAAAAGCAAAAAAGCTCGCCAAAACTGCTGAAGGCCATGTGATGATATACCAAAGTCGGGATGCCATCAATTTGTATTGTTCGCCAAGGATTTCCCGATCAGGCGACGGCTTTGCATCGGCTTCAATCTGGTAAACAAACAATCGGACGATATAAAAAAGTCCGGCAAACCACGTGATGACAAATATCAGATGTAGCGATTTTATATATGGGTAAAGTTCAGTCATACTTTTAGTTTAGTTGCCATTTCTTTTTTCAGGAAAAGGCCGGTTACGATCGTAGCCAGAATATCGGCAACCGGAAAAGCAACCCATACTCCAAAAATACCAAAATAATTGGGTAAAATCAGGATTAGCGGAATCAGGAAAAATCCTTGTTTGCTCAAGGTAAGCATCAGCGCTTTCAAGGGTTTTCCCGCCGCCTGAAAATAGGCAGCGCCAATAAGTTGAATTGCGATAATGGGCGATGCGGCAAAAACCCATCGGAGTGCTTCGGAGGTATCGCTAATTACATTCTGATCCTCGGTAAAAACACTGACAATTTGTGTGGCGAAAATTAAGATTGCGGCATAAATTAGAATTGCAAATCCGCCGGCATAAACAATAGCCGTTCTAATGGCGCGGCGAACTCGTTTGTATTTTTCGGCTCCGTAATTGAAACCGGCAATCGGCAGAAAACCCTCAGTAATTCCGTTAACCGGAAAAAGCGCAAACATGAGCATTCGGCTGATGATTCCGTACACGGTCACCGCATGCGCGCCACCATAAGTAAAAAGTGTGTTGTTGAGTAAAATGGACAGCAATCCGATAACACCCTGACGTGAAAACGACGTCAAACTTAATGCTGAAATTTCTCTGATCAGCGGAAGATTTACAGCAAAATGTTTAAGTTTTAAGCGAAGATCCGATTTAATCAGAAAAAACCAGATAACAAACAAGAAGCAAAGTCCGAATGAGAATGCCGTTGCCAAAGCGGCTCCCAATATTCCCAAGTCCAGTATTTTGATGAGTAGCACATCGAGCAGAATGTTGGCGACCGATGGAATGATGACCGACAGCATCGCAAATTTTGCTTTGTCTTCGGCACGCATGACACTGTTGCCAACCGTGCATAACGCCTGAATCGGAACCGCGATTAATACTGGAAACAGGTAAATGCTTGCAGGTTTTAGGATTTCCCCTTTAGCGCCAAACAACAGCAATAAATCCTTTTGGAACACCAATCCTATTGTTGCCAACGCCGATGCCAAAACAAAGGTCAGCATGATCTGATGCGCAAAAGTACTCAGCGCTTTCTCGCGATCGTTTCCGCCTAAAGCACGCGATAGCACCGAACTTCCGCCGATGCCGATAGCCAAACCTATCGAGGCGATCAAAAAAGCGATTGGCGTTACAACTGCGAGTGCCGCAATGGCAAGCGGGCCGATCCATCTGCCGACCAATATTGTGTCGACCAAAATATTGACGGTCATGAACAAAATGCCAACAGAAGCCGGAACTGCTTGCCGCAACAACAACTTTCGGATGCTGCCGGTCCCGAGATCTTCTGCGTTTTGTGTCATTAGACTTGCACTTTATCGGCTTCAGCCCATTCGATTATCCATTTGGCAACCGTAGCAGACCAATCATCGTCGTCATTCAAACAAGGAACGGCAAGGAAATCGTTGCCACCATGCTCAAGAAATTGATGACGGGCTTCCATCGCAATTTCCTCAAGAGTTTCGAGGCAATCGGCCACAAACGCCGGAGTTACCACCGCCAACTTTTTAATTCCCTTTTCGGGCATTTTGTTGATTTCAATGTCGGTATAAGGTTCGAGCCATTTATCGCCCGCAAGTCGCGATTGAAAAGATTCGCTGTATTTTTCTTTTGGAATGCCGAGTCTTTCAACAACTTGGCGTGTGGTTTCAAAACACTGATGTCTGTAACAAAATTCGTGAGCCGGAGAAGGTGTGTTGCAACAAGAGCCATCAATTTTGCAATGAGATTTGGTCACATCAGTTTTGCGGATGTGACGCTCGGGAATTCCGTGGTATGAAAATAACAAATGATCGTAATCGAAACCTGCCAAATGTCGCTTGATCGAATTTGCAAGATTATCAATAAAATCAGGTTTGTTGTAAAATGCAGGTACGTTTGTGAAAGTTAACTGCGGAAAGTGCTTTTTGCGAAGTTCCTCGGCTAAAACCAATATGGTAGTTGTTGATGCCATCGCATGTTGCGGATAAAGCGGAAACAGCAAAACATCAGTTACACCTTGGTCGACAAGTTCCTGCAGGCCGTTTAAGATGGAAGGCTCGCCATATCGCATTGCCAACGATACCGGAATATCGACTTGCTTTTTCACTTTTTCATGCATTCTTTTGGAAAGCACAATTAGCGGCGAACCTTCGTCAGTCCATATTTTTTTGTAAGCTGCGGCCGAACGCTCAGGTCGTTTGCGAAGTATGATTCCGCGTACCAATAGCGCACGAAGCAGGTACGGAACATCGATCACATATTTATCCATTAAAAATTCGTCGAGATAAGGCTTGACGTCTTTTGGCTCCGGACTCTTAGGCGATCCGAGGTTTACCAGTAAAACTCCTTTCATATATAGTGTATTTAGCCGGCGTTGACGGGAACCGACATGAGATATTTTTTTGGTGTTGTGGCAAATTTTTTCTTGAATGCGGCAATAAAATGGCTTCCGGTGCTGTAGCCGATTTTCAAACCGACTTCATTCACGTTATAGGATCCGCTGTCCAAAAGCTTGCGCGCGTAATCCATTTTGTAATCAAATAGAAATCCGTAGACCGTATCGCCGTAAATCTGCTTAAAGCCCATTTTTAGCTTTTTCAGATTCAGACCTACCTGATCCGCGAGTTCCTGAAGTCCAGGCGGCTCAGCCATGTTTGCAATAATGATTTCTTTGGCCTTTCGGATTTTTAATACGTTGACTTCATCCGTCAGAAACGGACATTGCTCAGCGTCGGGATCTTCAGAGCGATTGAAATACAAACTCAAAAGTTCATAGCCTTTCCCTTTGTAATACAAGTTCTTTATCGACGGATGTAAGGTGTAATGGAAAAGTTGACTGAGAACAATTGCCATTGACGGACTGATATTTCCCTCGTTGTAATATTTTTTGTCCTTGTTTTCATCACTCAGGAACGTAATGTAATCGGCCTCTGACGAAAACAAAGCGTGGAATTTTTTAATGGAAATAATAACCGAAATCACCCACGATTGACGCGCCAACTCCAGATTCAACGGCAGCTCTTTCTGAGGATTATAAAGTAAAAGCGACTTCTCCTCGCGAAGATCCAATGCATAATTGCCCTGATTGAAGATAAACTTTGCCCGACCTTTAAGACCGAAGTGAAACTGAATCAATCCACTCTTAACCTCATGTGTGGCACGAAAAACATCGTCGGAGTTATTCTCAAACCTGATTAAGGTAAAATCCTCCTCGATCTTAATAATTTCCTGTGAACCCATAGCGATATTTTTGCCTGGACAAAATTCAATTTTTTAATCAACTTTATTTAGATTGACTCTAAATAAAAAATTGCGGAGTGCCCATATTCACTGCAAAAGTACGATAAAAATCAAAATGTTACGGGAGCGCGATTTAAAAAACCCTAATCGATATAAAAAGAACCTTAAGCGTTGTTTTTATAAAAACGATAGGGATAATTTTGTGAAACTTTTAGATAAGTTCATAATATGGATAATACTACATTGTCGAAGCACCAGACCTTTTATGCAGTTGGCCTGAGTTACAAGAAAGCTGACGCCGAGATAAGAGGAAAATTCAGCCTCGACAGTAAGGCTAAAACAAATCTATTGCAGCAGGCAAAAGCTGATGGGATAGAAAGCCTTATCGTGACTTCTACGTGCAACCGTACCGAAATGTACGGGTATGCCGAACATCCGTTTCAATTGATCAAACTTCTTTGTGAAAACAGCGATGGTACCGTTGAAGATTTTCAGAAAGTAGCCTACGTTTATAAAAACCAGGAAGCAATCTCGCATATGTTCCGCGTTGGAACCGGTCTCGACAGCCAGATTCTGGGCGATTTCGAGATCATCAGCCAGATTAAAAGCAGCTTTATCGAAGCAAAGTCGATTGGTTTGGCAAATGCCTTTATGGAACGATTGATCAATTCAGTCATTCAAGCCAGCAAGCGCATTAAAACTGAAACCGGAATTAGTTCAGGCGCAACGTCAGTTTCATTTGCATCGGTGCAATTCATCCTTCGTAATGTGGATGATCTTAAGAATAAAAACATCCTACTTTTCGGAACGGGCAAAATCGGCCGAAATACCTGCGAAAATTTGGTCAAACACACCAAAAATGAGCATATAACGCTAATTAACCGGACTAAGGGGAAAGCTGAAAAAATTGCGGGTAAATTCAACCTCGTCGTTAAAGATTATGCCGATCTGCAACTTGAAATTCAAAAAGCAGATGTCTTGGTTGTCGCAACCGGAGCGCACAATCCAACCGTGGATGCCGCAATCCTCAAATTAAAAAAACCTCTTTTGATCCTCGATCTTTCCATTCCAAAAAACGTCAATGAAGATGTTCGCAACATCAGCGGCGTGACTTTGGTTCACCTTGATGAGCTCTCGCAAATGACCGACGAAACCCTCGAAAAACGTCGAAGCCATCTTCCTGCCGCAGAAGCCATCATCGAAGAAGTGAAAGAAGAGTTTAAAACCTGGGTTAAAGCCAGAAAATTTGCGCCAACAATTCATGCCTTAAAAGCAAAACTCAATACTATCAAAACGTCTGAACTGAATTTTCAACGCAAAAAGATCTCAAATTTCGACGAAGAACAAGCCGAAATCATCAGTTCGCGTATCATCCAAAAAATCACGACTCATTTTGCAAATCATCTGAAAGACGACAACACCATGGTCGATCAGAGCATCGAATGGATCGAAAAGATTTTTCAAATCGAAGCGGCAACAAATGAATAAAGTCATCCGCATCGGCACCCGAGACAGTGAGCTCGCACTCTGGCAAGCACACACAGTTGAAAAAAAACTCAACGATCTGGGTTACAAAACTGAGGTCATTCCAACGAAATCCGTCGGCGATATCGTCCTCGACAAACCGCTTTACGAATTCGGAATCACCGGAATATTTACCAAAACCCTCGACGCGGCAATGATCAGCGGTCGCATCGACATCGCTGTTCATTCGATGAAAGACGTCCCGACGCTATTGCCCACAGGCATTGTTCAGGCGGCAGTTCTTAAACGCGAGTCGCCAACCGACATTTTAGTCCACAAAGGCCAAATCGATTTTACACAGCCAAACACCATCGCGACCGGAAGTTTGCGTCGCCAGGCCCAATGGTTGCACCGATATCCGCATCACGAGGTTGTCGATCTTCGCGGAAATGTGAACACCAGGCTTCAGAAATTGCAGGATAATCAGTGGAATGGTGCCGTTTTCGCCGCAGCAGGATTACACCGAATCAACCTTACGCCGGAGCATTTTCTTTCGTTAGACTGGATGATTCCGGCTCCCGCGCAAGGCGCAATGGTAGTGGCAGCAATGCAACACGACGATTTCTCACGGGAAGCTGTCGGCAAACTCAATCACAACGAAAGCGAGATTTGCACTCATATAGAACGTAAGTTTTTACGCACATTAGAAGGTGGTTGTACTGCGCCAATCGGAGCACTCGCAACCATTGTAGACAACACAATCAGGTTTGAAGGCGCCTTGTTTTCGATCAATGGCAAGCAGCGCGTACACGTAGAAAGAACCGCTGAACTCAAGGATTACCAGACTTTGGGCGAGATGGCGGGCAATGAAATTTTAACCAACGGCGGCAGTGCGATTATGGAAAAAATTCGCGCCGACCTCGATAAATAGTTTTTTTAGGAGCACCGTGTGAGTGTCTTCCTTTGTGGCACCTGTCCTGCTTTTCGCTCATATCTTTTTTGTTCAGAGAGTAGACGGTCAAACTGAAACTATTCCGAAACAAAAAAGGATAACCGCTTCAATCAGGGCTATTTTTGAAAATAAGATGAACCATCAAACGCAGATAGTATCAACCAAAAAACTGCTCCCAAATCAGAAGCAGTTCTTGCTGAATGCGGATTTATCTGTCATTGAAGCCGATTTTATCAAAATTAGCCTTAACCAAGTTTCAATTCCCGATGCCGATTATTTGATTTTCACCAGTAGCAATGCCGTTAGAAGCGTACTGCAAAATCCAGAGCTTAACCGAATTCAGAAAATACCGTGTTATTGCGTCGGCGAAAAAACCTCAAAACTTCTTATAGAAAACGGTTTTCACGTGGAAGCCTCAGCCGATTACGCTGATATTCTGGTCAAAACATTAGTTCAAAAAACAACCGCCAAATTTGCATTCATCTGCGGAAACATTCGCCTGAATACGATTCCGGATGCGTTAACTTCCAACAGCATTATATTTACGGAAATCACGGCGTATCAAACCAAACTCGATCCAATCGCAATCAATGCTGAACCACACGGAATCCTGTTTTTTAGTCCGTCGGCGGTTGAAAGTTACTTGGTCAACAATTCCATCGGAAATTCAGTTTGCTTTTGCATCGGAACCACCACCGCCAAAGCACTCGAAAATAGTTGTAATACTATTGTAATCGCCCAAAAACCGACAATCGAGAACACGATTATCAGAGCTATAAAATACTTTAACGAGCTCAATCAAACGAGCCATACCAAACTAATATGATCAAAAACGATTTATTTCTAAAAGCCCTTCGCGGCGAAACTGTTGAACGTCCACCGGTTTGGATGATGCGTCAAGCTGGCCGATATTTACCGGAATTCATCGCACTTCGCGACAAATACGACTTTTTTACACGTTGCCGAACACCAGAAATCGCGTCTGAAATTACCGTTCAGCCAATTCGTCGGATCGCTCCCGATGCGGCAATTTTATTTTCGGACATTCTCGTTGTTCCACAAGCTATGGGAATCGAAGTTCTCATGAAAGAAAGCGTAGGGCCTTTTCTTCCAAATCCGATCCGAACCATTCAGGATGTTGAAAATGTTATCGTTCCCGACATCGACGAAACACTTGGATACGTAATGGATGCCATCAAATTAACCAAGGAAATGCTTAATGATGAGGTTCCGTTAATTGGATTTGCCGGTTCGCCTTGGACGATTTTCTGCTATGCCGTTGAAGGAAAAGGCTCGAAAAGTTTTGATACTGCGAAAGGCTTTTGCTTCTCGCATCCCGAAGCTGCGCACGTTTTATTGCAAAAAATCACCGATACCACCATCGCTTATTTGAAGAAGAAAGTTGAAGCCGGAGTCAATGCTGTTCAGGTTTTTGATAGTTGGGGCGGTATGCTTTCACCCGTTGATTATCAGGAGTTTTCATGGAGATACATCAACCAAATCGTCGAAGCGCTTGCACCGGTCACACCGGTTATCGTTTTCGGAAAAGGATGCTGGTTTGCACTCGGCGAAATGGGAAAAAGTAAAGCATCGGCACTTGGTGTCGACTGGACATGTTCTCCGAGAAACGCTCGTTACCTTTCAGGCGGAAATATCACGCTTCAGGGTAATTTCGATCCATCGCGATTGCTTTCGCCGATTCCGGTAATCAAGAAAATGGTTCATCAAATGATCGACGAGTTCGGAAAGGATAAATACATTGTCAACCTTGGACACGGAATTTTACCAAACATTCCTGTCGACCATGCGAAAGCGTTCATCGACGCAGTTAAAGAATATAAATCATGATGTCACGCGGATTACGGGATCAGGAAAACACCCGGATCAACAACATTCTTAAGCAATTGATCGCACAAAAAGACGATCACAAAGCTTTGGATGCTTTGCTAAAAGATTTGGTACTCAAGGTTGAAGTTCTCGAGAAATTTTCCGCAAATCAAATGATCGACCATCTTGAAAAATTGCATTTTGATGCTGAAAATATGGAATTGTTTGCTGATTTTCTGGCGTCGCAAAATTCCGGTTTCAAGCAGAAAGCTAAAGCAGTTTATCAGCATATTCAAAGTGAAAGCGCAGTGTTTTCGCTTGCGATTCAAAACAAATTATTGGCTTTAAAATAAGAAATTATGGCTGAAAGCATTAGAGAAAAATTTTACGCATACATTCAGAACCTTCAGGACACAATTGTTAACGCAATCGAGCAAGTTGACGGCAAAGCAAAATTTCGTGAAGATCTTTGGCAACGACCGGAAGGTGGCGGAGGCAGGACCCGAGTGATCGAAAATGGAAATGTCTTCGAAAAAGGCGGCGTTAATATTTCAGCGGTTCACGGCGCATTGCCCGAAGCGATGCAGAAAATGTTCGGTGTGGAAGAAGTAGATTTTTACGCTTGCGGACTAAGTCTGGTCATCCATCCGAAAAGTCCGATGGTGCCAACCGTTCATGCAAATTGGCGCTATTTCGAAATGTATGATAAAGCCGGAAATATCATTCAGCAATGGTTTGGCGGCGGTCAGGATCTAACGCCGTATTATTTGTTTGACGAGGATGCAACTCATTTTCATCAAATTTGTAAAACCGCTTGTGATAAGCACAACGCTGAATTCTATCCTAAATTCAAACAACAATGCGACAATTATTTCTGGAACGGTCACCGACATGAAGCGCGTGGTATTGGCGGACTCTTCTTCGACTATTGTCGGGCAGAATACGGAATGACTCTCGAAAAATGGTATAATTTCGTGACTGAAGTCGGTGATAGTTTTGTCAGTGCATATAGTCCGATTGTTAATAAACGCAAAGATCTCGATTATACCGAAGCGCAAAAAAACTGGCAGGAAATCCGCCGTGGCCGTTACGTCGAGTTCAATCTTGTTCACGACAAAGGAACTTTGTTCGGCCTTAAAACCAACGGTCGCATTGAAAGCATTTTAATGAGTCTGCCGCCCCGTGCGCAATGGATTTACGATCATCAAGTTGCATCGGGAAGTGAAGAAGAACGGTTGCTTAACGTGTTAAAAAACCCGAAACAATGGGTTTAAATAGCATTAATCAATTAAATAAAATCAACAATCACTTAACCGTCAAAGGTCAACTGTAAAATATAACCCTATGTTCAACCGCAATCGCCGCCTCCGAACTTCCGAATCAATACGCGCACTTGTCCGCGAAACAACCCTATCACCATCCGATTTCATGCTGCCGATGTTTATCGCTGAAGGCAATAATGTAAAAGTCGCAATCGACTCGATGCCGGGTATTTTCCGTCATTCTTTGGACAATACCGTAAAGGAAGTCAAAGAAGCTTGGCAACTCGGAATCAAAGCTGTAAACATCTACGTAAAAGTTAGCGACCAGCTCAAAGACAACACCGGTAAAGAAGCGTGGAATAAAAACGGCCTGATGCAACAAGCCATCCGCGCCATTAAAGACGCCGTTCCCGGGATGATTGTCATGCCCGATGTGGCGCTCGATCCATATTCAATCTACGGTCACGACGGAATTATCGAAAACTCCCAAATCGTCAACGATGCCACACTCGACGCATTAACACTAATGAGTCTTAGCCACGCCGAAGCCGGAGCCGATTTCGTAGCTCCCTCGGACATGATGGACGGCCGCGTGTTCGCCATCCGCCGCGCACTCGAGGAAAATGGGCATCACAACGTCGGAATCATGAGTTATTCGGCGAAATATGCGTCGGCATTTTACGGTCCGTTTCGCGATGCACTCGACTCGGCTCCGGTTGATCAGAACGAAATTCCGAAGGACAAAAAAACATACCAAATGGACTATGCGAATCGTATTGAAGCCATCAAAGAAACCCTCGACGATGTTGCTGAAGGTGCCGATATCGTTATGGTTAAACCCGGAATGGCGTATCTTGATATCGTTCGCGAAGTCAAAAATGCGGTCAACGTACCTGTCGCAGTTTACCAGGTTTCAGGGGAATATGCGATGGTTAAAGCGGCGGCCGAAAGGGGTTGGCTTAATCACGATCAAATCATGATCGAACAGTTGCATTGCATCAAACGCGCGGGCGCAAATATCATTTCGACATATTTCGCAAAAGAGGCCGCAGCATTGTTGAATAAGTAATTTTAGAAGCAATTTCCTGCTGTACGCTATATCTTTTCCGCGCTAAAGAAGCGCTAAAAAGGATGCCGCTCCCATCAGGGCTAAACTATAAACATGAAACAAATTTTTGTCTTACTATTGGCATTACTCGCTTTATCGTGCGGTAACAAACAAGAAACTAAAACGGAAACCACATCCGCCGAACTTCCGGAACAATCGCCCGAAGAATTCGGTAAAATTCTTTTCGACAGTCGCGGTAACTGTTTTGCATGTCATAAACCTGAACAAGCTGTGATCGCGCCATCAATTATCGAAATCGCCCGTATCTATAAAGAAAAAGACGGCGATATGGTGTCATTCCTTCAGGGAAAAGAAGACCCGATCGTCGATCCGGATCGCTTCGCAGTCATGCAAACAAATTTCAGCATCACCAAAAACATGACACAAAAAGAACTCGAAGCCATCGTTGCCTACATTTATAGTTTTACGCCAAAAGAATAATTCGTACTTTAGAGAAAGCTAAATTTGTGATCATGAGATACTTATTTTTATTATTGCTCAGTTCTATCGCGGTAGCCCAAACGCCGGCAAAACCGAAATTTCAGATGTCAGTTCCGTTTAACGCCCCTTCAGTCGATACAACAAGTTTGTCCCTCAAATCCGCATCGCAACCAACAAGCATCAGGAAAATTGATCCGCTTCCCAAAAACTACGATTGGCAACGCGATTTTAATATCAACGACAGTTACAAACGCGCCGGACTCGAATATCCGTACACGCATTCAATCTTCGTAAATCGGCTTCCGGATGCTTTTCGGGACGCAAACTTCGACCTGCTTTACAAATCGATGCCGCCAAGATAAATTTTGGTGTGAGCGATTTACATAAAAACTATTCTTACAATTCAAACCAATTTGTAAATTAGTCGCTCAAGCTAATATTATGAGGTTCATCAAAAAGTTCTTGATCTGGTTCGTTGCAATCATCGCCATTCTTATCATCGCGCTTTACGCGTTTAACGCCGATTACTTGTTAAAGGCTGTCCGAACCATCTATTTAAACGGTCATACGACTGCATTTCTGGACGATTATAACTATTTCGACAATCGAGAAATCCCAAATGGAACGCCGCAGCCATGGCCGATCTCGAAGAAATACAATCAGGCCGAGCTTACCGACCAACTTGCAAAACAAAATAAGGATCTGGGAACCGTCGCATTCCTGGTCATCAAAAACGACAGTATCGTCCACGAAAGTTACTCCGATAATTACTCCAAAGACTCAAAGTCAAATTCGTTTTCGGTTGCAAAAAGCATTGTATCTGCCGCGCTTGGAAAAGCCATTCAGGAAGGGAAAATCAAAAGTCTGGATCAAAAAGTATCCGATTTTTTTCCAACTTTTAACCAAGGTAAATCAGCAGCAATGACCGTCGGCGACCTTTCATCTATGTCAAGCGGACTCAACTGGGATGAGAATTATTACAGTCCATTTTCGGTTACAACCCGCGCTTACTTCGATGAAAACCTCGACAAAGTAATCTTAAATCAAAAAGGCGTCGACGACCCCGGAACACGCTACAAATATCTTAGCGGCAACACGCAACTTCTGGCAATGGTTATCGAAAAAGCGACCAAGCAAAGTCTTGCGGATTATGTTTCTGAAAAATTTTGGAAACCACTCGGAGCCGAATCTGACGCACTTTGGCAAACCGATCGCGATGGCGGAATCGAAAAAGCTTTCTGTTGTATCGCTTCAAATGCACGCGACTTTGCTCGATTCGGGAAACTATACAAACAATACGGCAAGTGGAATAATCAGCAAATTCTCGATTCGACTTTTGTCGCAACATCGATTAAACCCCGATTTCCGGAATCACCAGAATATGGCTACGGTTTTTGGCTGAGCGAATACAAAAACAAAGACATTTTCTATATGCGAGGTCATCTTGGTCAATACGTCATTGTGATTCCCCAAGACGATCTAATCATTGTGCGATTAGGCCATCGCCACAAGAAAAGCACAACCGGAAGTCCGCATAGCGACGATTTCTGGGTTATACTTGAAGAAGTCGAAAAGATGAAATTCTAACGTTTGGCTTCAGCACGATCTATTCCGGCCAGAATTGCAGCAGTGACAAGAGCTCCAAAAAGATAATATCCGACAGTCAGAGATTTGGTGGTAGTCGACCTGGTAACCGGCGTCGGGTCTAATCCCATAAATGGCGGTAAAATGACAGCTCCAGCGCCACCCGCGATTCCGAGCGCTACTGCTTTTGTCCAGACATGCTCAATTCCGCCCGCGCCAATGGCACTGTAATAAACGGCATTGCTCACGATATCGGCCGCTAATGTAGTTCCGTAAAGTCGGCGTTCATTTTTAATTCTTGTGCCGCCCGCAAGTTCGATTCCTTTTTGTATGGCCTCTTCGCCAAGTTTATCAACGCGCGGCATATTTTGATGCTTGTATTTCACCGATTCGTGCAAAATATTAAGGGCAATTGCGCCGCCTAATCCTGCAATAAGGTTCTTGCTCAGACTCATAATGTTGACTTTAGTTTTATAAATTTAGCGCATAATATTTTTGATTACACCGCCTTTTTAAAGTTTATGACAACTTTGACTTTTAACAATCGGTGCGCTTTTTCCGCAACATCAAAAAAAGTTTCTGATTAACTTAGCCTGCAAATTTGCGCCATGATAGATAAAATTCCGCTCGAAAACATTCTTTTTCTTGATATCGAAACCGTTCCCGAACAAGAAACCTACGATCTTTTGGATGATGAGATGAAAGATCTTTGGGCAACAAAAACCCAATATCAACGAAAAGACGAATACACGCCCGAGGAGTTTTATGATCGCGGCGGAATTTGGGCGGAGTTCGGAAAGATTATCTGCATTTCGGTCGGGTATTTTACCTTTAAGGGCGATATCCGAAATTTTCGGGTAACATCCTTCTTCGGTGATGAGGTCAAGATTTTAAAGGATTTCAACAACCTGATGAACAATCATTTTTGCCAGCCACAACACCTGATTTGTGGCCATAACGCAAAAGAATTCGACATTCCGTTCATCGCCAGACGAATGATCATCAACCAAGTTCCGATTTGTGGCAAACTCAATCTATTTGGTAAAAAACCTTGGGAAGTTCCGCATCTAGATACGCTCGAACTCTGGAAATTTGGCGATTATAAACACTTCACCTCGCTGAAATTGCTGACAAAAGTACTCGGAATCCCGTCTCCAAAAGGCGATATCGACGGAAGTCAGGTCAGTCACGTCTACCACGTCGAGAAGGACATCGACCGAATCATCACTTATTGCGAAAAAGACACCATCGCCGTTGCGCAAGTTTTCCTGCGAATGCGCCGGGAAGAATTGCTAATCGAAGACGAAATTATTCACGTTTAAAAACTTGGGGCGTTTTTTTGTTTGAGTTTTAGGAGCTGTTTCCTGCTGTTCGCTTTTATCTTTTTTACCGCCTGAGTACAAACAGCAAACATTGACTGTTGATAAAATGGCGATAAAAAAGGATAACCGCTACCATCAGGGCTAGGGCTTTACTACTAAAATAATGTTACTTTTACCAAAAAACAAAGATGGTTTTAAGCAGGTTTTGGTTAGCGATTTTCATCTCATCAATTCTATATGTCGTTGTCAGTTTAATGACTTCAAATACATATTCACTCGACTTTGTTCTCAACGGTAAAAAAGACGATCCGGTTCTGATCTCAGAAAAGTTTCTTCAAGATCTTCCGATCTCACTTCAGGATAGCATCAACGCCGCCGACAATTTTTCGTATGTCGTAAATAAAAACACCGCCGACGCTGATACTACCTACGTTTTTAAGAACAAAACCGTAAAAATATATAGTGGCGTTCAAAAGTCGGACGGACTTCTTCCAACCGCCAAAAGTACGTTACTCGATCTCATCTTGCCGCTGATCGCATATCTTGCATTTTTCTGCGGCTTAATGCAGCTTCTGATCGATTCTGGCGCCTCGGAAAAGCTCGCAAGGTTGCTTAGTCCGGCATTTGTCAAAGTCTTTCCCTCAGTCCCGAAAGGCCACGAATCAATTTCATACATGACACTGAATTTTGCAGCGAACTTCTTAGGGCTGGATTCGGCCGCAACGCCATTCGGACTCAAAGCCATGCAATCGCTTCAGGAGATAAATCCGCATAAGGATAAAGCCAGCGACGCCCAGATCATGTTTATGTGTCTGCACGCCGCCGGACTTACTTTGATTCCAACTTCGATTATCGGTTACCGAGCTGCCGAAAATGCCGCAAACCCCGCCGATGTTATGTTGCCATGTATCATCACATCATTTATCGGAACCATTGCTGCGTTTATTCTTGTCGGGATCAGACAGCGCGTGAACTTCAAAAGTGCATCGTTAGTTATTGTTTTAATGTCGATGATCGCCGCCATTATCGGGCTACTTTTCTATATCAACAACCTTGATTTGGTCGCCAAAAATGCGTTTACAAATAATCTCTCAGGATTGATGCTTATTGCCATAATCGCATTTACGTTGATTTATGCGTGGATGAACGAAAAGAAGTTTGTTGCCCTTGAAACAACCGTTTTTGATTCGTTTGTTACCGGTGCCAATAGCGGAATCAAAACTGGCGTAATGATTTTCCCTTATGTTTTAGCGATGCTGGTTGCCATTTCTTTTTTCAGAAACAGCGGATTGTTCGAAATCATAAGTCATGGAATCGCTTTCGTATTTTCACATCTTGGGGTTAGCAAAGAAATCACTGATTCGTTACCGGTTGCAATGTTGCGTCCTTTTAGTTCTGGTGGTTCACGCGGATTTATGATCGACTCGATGCGAACATTTGGCGCCGACTCATTTACGGGCCGACTCAGTAGTATTTTCCAATGTAGCGCTGAAACAACTTTCTACGTGATTGCCGTTTACTTCGGTTCGGTCAAGATTAAGAACACGCGATATACGTTGGGAACAATGTTGCTGATTGATTTAATCTGTGTGATTACTGCGATATTTGTAGCAAGCTGGTTCTTTTAATTAAATATGTTTGCCGATGGAAAATATTTTTAATTCAGCCGACAATGCAAAGTTGGTTGAGCGATTTCGGAAGCTTACACCTGAAACCACGCCGAAATGGGGAACGATGAATGTAGCTCAAATGCTGTTACATTGTCAGAAACCCATGGATGTCGCGGAAGGGCGACTGAAATTGAAACGGAATTTGCTCAGTTTCTTATTTGGAAAGATGGTCAAAAATTCGATGTTAAAACAGCGAGAATTTAAGAAAAACCAGCCTACGGTTCCGGCGTTCAAAGCTTCGACAAGTCCTGACTTTGAACACGAGTTGTCAAAATTGACGCAGATGATCGAAAAATTTGGAAAGCAAGGTCCCAGTGTCATTACCGACAAGAAACATCCTTTTTTTGGTGAAATGACAGACGAAGAGTGGGGCATTTTAAATTACAAACACCTCGATCATCACCTTCGGCAATTCGGGGTTTAGAAAGTCATTTCCGGGATGTCGCCAGTAACGATAAGTTCGGCTTCGGTTGATGCGATGATTTGCTCGGTTGTAATTCCGGGTGCTCTCTCCAAAAGTTTAAATCCGTTTGGCGTTACTTCTAAAACAGCGAGTTCGGTCACCACTTTTTTAACGCAACCAACTCCGGTTAGCGGAAGTGTACAGCGTTTCAGGATTTTTGATTCGCCGGCTTTATTTACATGCATCATTGCGACGATAATATTTTCCGCCGATGCGACAAGATCCATGGCGCCGCCCATTCCTTTTACCATTTTGCCGGGAATCTTCCAATTTGCGATATCGCCGTTTTCGGCAACTTCCATGGCACCCAGTATCGTAAGGTCGACGTGTTGTCCGCGAATCATTCCGAAGCTTGTGGCCGAATCGAAGAACGAAGCGCCAGGAAGCGTTGTAATGGTTTGTTTTCCCGCATTGATGACATCCGGATCTTCATCACCCTCAAATGGAAACGGACCCATTCCGAGGACTCCGTTTTCGCTTTGAAATTCGACGTCGATCCCTTCAGGAATATAATTGGCAACCAAGGTCGGAATTCCAATTCCAAGGTTCACGTAATATCCGTCCTTAACTTCTTTAGCGATGCGTTGTGCGATTTGATCTTTAGTAAGCATGGTAATAATTTGAAAATTTGAAAATTTGAAAATTTGGCAAGCGGGAAACGTGAAAATCAGGGTTTTTTACTAGACGATATAATTTTATTTAATACGAGTTGGACAGATTTCAGCCTGTCGGAAATCTGAACTGGCGGCTTTGGATAATATTCAGATTTTTCTGATAGGTCGAGCCAATACTCCAATTCATCAGCTTCTTTTGCAGCAATTTTGAATTTATGAATAAAATCGGCGCGGCTTTCTGCATTTTGAGCTTCGCGGCTATTTGCACCGATCGATGTTCCACATCTGAATATTTGGGATGCCATTTCATACTTATGTTTTGCCCTGAGTTCTTCAGTGAACGAAATTACATCTAACGCAAGATCAAATGTCAACTGAACTATAATATTGTCTTTGTCGTTTCGCATCTAATCTTCAAATTTTCAAATCTTCAAATCTTCAAATCTTCAAATTGCTACATTGCTACATTGTTGCATTTACTCTTCCAAACTACCTCTTTCTCACCGTTCGTTGCTCAATTCTTTTCTCATATTTTTCGCCCTGAAAAATTCGGTTGACCAGAATTCCGGGGATGTGGATTTGGTTTGGATCCAAGGAACCAACAGGAACCAATTCTTCGACTTCAGCAACGGTTATTTTTGCGGCACCGGCCATATTCGGATTGAAATTTCGCGCGGTTCCTTTAAAGACCAGATTGCCTGCTTCGTCGCCTTTCCAGGCTTTGATAATGGCGAAATCGGCTTTGAAAGCATGTTCTAAAATGTGCATTTTACCGTTAAATTCGCGCGATTCTTTTCCCTCGGCGACTTCAGTTCCGTAGCCGGCCGGAGTGTAAAATGCCGGGATTCCGGCTTGTGCCGCGCGACATCTTTCGGCTAATGTTCCTTGTGGGATGAGTTCTACCTCCAGTTCGCCGGAAAGCATTTGACGTTCGAATTCGGCGTTCTCACCAACGTAAGAAGAAATCATTTTTTTGATCTGCTTTTGTTGAAGCAAAAGTCCCAGTCCGAAATCGTCGACACCGGCATTATTTGAAATACAGGTAAGATCCTCAACACCGAGACGAACAAGTTCAGCAATTGAATTCTCAGGTATTCCGCTTAATCCGAAGCCGCCAACCATCACGGTCATTCCGCTTTGGACGCCTTTTAGCGCTTCGGCTACATCATTAACTTTTCGTTTAATCATAAGTATATATTTAGCCCGGATGGAAGCGGATATCCTTTTTACTGCGAGCTCCTCCGTTTAATTTCAGCGTCGAATATTTACAGTAAAAAGATATGAGCGTACAGCCGGAAATAGCTCCTAAAACTACAACTCGAACTCGTCAAGAGTTGGTTCGATACTGGTCGAATCCTTAACTTTTGGCGGCGCCCAACAATCAACTTTGATCGTCAGATTTGCAGGTCGTTCAAATTGAGCGGTTGAAATGTCAAGATCCGGATCGGCATAACATTTTTTCATCATAATTCCCCAGATCGGAAGTGCTGCGGTTGCGCCCTGACCGTAAGTGATCGATCTGAAACGCGCCGAACGATCTTCGTTTCCGACCCAGATACCGGTTACCAGATTCGGCACCATAGCCACAAACCAACCATCAGACTGATTTTGCGAAGTTCCCGTTTTACCGGCAATCGGGTTTTTGAAAACATATGGATAACCGGTCACGCGATTGTAACCATGGCCGCCACCTTGAGTACGCAAACGAGCGCCCGAACCACTTTCGGTAACGCCCTCAAGAAGTTTTACCACCGCATACGCAATGTCCTTGTTAAGCACATCGTGAGATTCCGGAATGGCTTCATAGATTGCAACGCCGTTTTTGTCTTCGATACGCGTGATGAATTGTGGCTTGACGTAAACGCCCTGGTTTGCAAACGTACTGTATGCGGCAACCATGTCGTGAACGGTGATTTCTGCTGATCCGAGTGCGATTGACGGCTGCTCGGGAATATTTCCGGACACTCCGAGTTTCTTGGTGAGATCGACAACGGCCGCGGGACCAACTTTATCGATTAATTTGGCTGAAACCGTGTTGATCGACAACGCAAGTGCGCGCTTAAGCGTTACCATTCCGCGATACTGACGATCTGAGTTGTTTGGTGTCCAGGTTTCGGTAACGTTGTGGCGGCCTTTCGGAATTGTGAAAGGCGAGTCGATAATCGAATCGCAGGGCGACATGTTGAGGTGTTCGATTGCGGCTGCGTAAACAAAAGGTTTAAATGTCGACCCAACTTGTCTCGCGCCCTGACCAACGTGATCGTATTGAAAGTATTTGTAGTTGATTCCGCCAACCCAAGCCTTAACATGCCCGGTTTTTGGTTCCATCGACATGACGCCTGTTTGCAAAAAGTGTTTGTAGTAACGAATCGAATCGCGCGGGGTCATAACCGTATCGCGTTCGCCTTTCCAGGTGAAAACCGTCATTTTGGTTTTGACGTCGAATGATTTCAAAATTTCATCCTCGCTTTTATCCTGAGCTTCCATTTCGCGCCATCTCTGTGAACTTCGGATGGCTTGGTTCATTAATTTTTCGGTTTCCTTTTCCGAAAGGCGCACGAAAGGCGCATTCGTATTCTTTTTCTGATCGATAAAAAATTCCTGTTGCAAATTTGCCAGGTGATCGTGAACAGCTTCTTCGGCATATTGCTGAATCCGGCTGTCAATGGTAGTATAGATTTTTAACCCGTCACGGTAAATGTCGTATGATGATCCATCCGGCTTTTTGTTGTCGGCGGTCCATTTTTTCATGTAATCACGCAGGTATTCGCGGAAATAAGTTGCTGTGCCTTCAAGGTGACTTTCCGGTTGGAAATTTAGTTTTAACGGCAGGTTTTGATATTGTACTTTTTGCTCGGCAGTAAGAAAGCCGTTGCGTTGCATTTGTTTGAGGACCAGATTTCGGCGTGCAACTGTTCGTTCAGGACGGCGAATCGGGTTAAACAGGGAAGGGTTATTTAGCATTCCAACCAAAAGCGCACTTTCGTCTATGGTCAGGTTTTTAGGTTCTTTACCGAAATACACTTTGGCGGCAGAGCGGATTCCGACTGCGGTATTCACGAAATCGGCTTTGTTGAGGTACATTGCGATGATTTCATTTTTGGTGTATTGCCGTTCAAGACGAGTTGCGATGATCCATTCCTTTCCTTTTTGTGCGATACGAGCCAATAGGAATCGCGAACCTTCGCCGTGGAAGAGCAATTTTGCAAGTTGTTGGGTGATGGTACTTGCTCCACCTCGAGTTCCCAGGCTTAAGGCCGCGGTAACCGTCCGGCGGAAATCAATTCCCGAGTGTTGATAAAAACGCTCATCTTCCGTCGACACAAGCGCTTGGACCAGGTGAGGCGGAAGGTCGGCGTACTTAATTGAAGTTCGGTTTTCGTTGTAAAATTTACCGATTGTGACGCCATCGGATGAAATAATTTCGGTTGCCAGATTTGAGTCCGGGTTTTCGAGATCTTCAAATGAAGGCATTGTTCCTAAAAGTCCCCAAGAGGCGAAAAGGAAAAATATCGCAATGAATCCGAGGAAGTAGACGAATATTTTCCAAAACTTCCTGTTGTAATATGCAAAATCTTTTTTTGTTGTGTTCTTTTTTTTCTGAGCCATATTATTCTAATGATTCTATTCTGAAGCCGACTTCGGTTATTCCGGAAAGCGAATCTACACCGCGCACCCGACCTGATTCGCGCATGGCATGTCGGATTCGAACATGGTGCTGACCTTTATTAAATTGAAATTTTTCTTTGTAGAACAGCTTGCTTTCCTTGATGTCGGAAAAGCCTTCGCCGAGCAAGTTTCCCTCGGGATCCGCCATTACATATTCGAGGGTATCGATATGGGTGACGCCGTTAGGTTTGTCGAGGGATACGATCAGGAAAAGGTTGCTGAACTGATAGTCGTTGTTCGATCGTACGTTAACGAATAAATTGTACGCTTTGGTGGTGTCGACTTCCGGCAGATCGTAAGCGATGATAGAATCTTTATGCCAGATATTGCCCACGTCGGTATACTCGTCGAAAACACGAGTTTTATCGCATGAAATCAGCGACATTGCCACTAACAGAAATAGGAAACTATTTTTTAGGTTCATTTCGTTTCTGCGGAATTATCTTGTTTTTATCTGGACGAATGATGTTTTTTTGCCTGTTTTCCGGATTTTGTGGATTCGGATTACCTGCGGCATTCTGCGGACGATCCGGTCGTTTTCCTTTGGGAGCACGGTTTTGTTGCTCGCCTTGACGCGGTTGCTCGCCTTGCGGTTTTCCTTCGATCAGTACTTTTTTCTTTTTATTTGGTCGCTTCTTCTTTTTAGGCTGATCAAAACGCGTCAAACTTTCCTGACCCATCGCGTTGTTGAAATCCTTTTCAGGTTCTGCAACAGGTTCAAGGGCATAATCCTCAAGTGATGAGACACGGCGCTTTTCGCGATTTTCAGCGATGATCTCTTTAACCTGATCAATTTTTAAGACATGCCAATTTGCGAAATTATTTGTGTAGGCAAACCACATCAACCCTTTGAAAATATCTTGTTTCTGACAAACCGCTTCTCCTTTTTCGGTGACCAACTTGGTGTCGAAATCGGGAAAACCCTGAAGCGCATCCATATAAGTGTCGAGTTCGTAGTTCAGGCAGCATTTCAATTTTCCGCATTGTCCTGCAAGTTTCTGCGGATTAAGCGAAAGTTGCTGATAGCGAGCCGCTGACGTATTGACGCTTCTGAAATCGGTTAACCAGGTTGAGCAGCAAAGTTCGCGACCACAAGATCCGATTCCGCCCAATCGCGACGCCTCTTGTCTGAAACCAACTTGTTTCATTTCGATTCGGGTGCTGAACTCGCGCGCAAATTCTTTGATCAATTGTCGGAAATCGATTCGGTCATTGGCGGTATAATAAAAAGTCGCTTTTGATCCGTCGCCTTGAAATTCGATATCTGAGATTTTCATTTCTAGTTTAAGCGCGATTGCAATTTCGCGGGCTTTTACCTTCATCGGCTCCTCTTTGCTTCGGGCGTTCGACCAAATGTCGATGTCTTTTTGTGACGCTTTCCGGTAAATTTTGAGGATTTCGTTGCTTTTGTGGTTGACGCCTTTTTTCTTCATTTGCACCTTTACAAGTGCTCCGGTTAGGGTTACAATTCCGATGTCGTGACCCGGTGAAGCCTCGGTTGCAACGATATCGCCAATGCTGAGCGTGAGTTTTTCGGTATTTCTATAAAATTCTTTCCTGCCGTTTTTAAAGCGTACTTCTACGCAGTCAAAAGCTTCTTCGCCATTTGGAAGGCTCATATTTGATAACCAATCGAACACCGTCAGTTTGTTACAGCTGTCGGTTCCGCAGGTGCCATTATTTTTACAACCCTTTGGCGCACCGCCATCAGAGGTTGAACAACTAGTACATGCCATGATATATGTAGTGTTGTGACGTGCACAACTTATGTTCTTAAAACGTTTTGTGCGTAAAGATAGTATTTTTTGATAGGATTGTACATCGCAGATTTTCCACCGCGGATGTTAAAGAACAGTCTTAAAAAGAATCGGCAAATCAAGAACACTAGTAGTGAATTGATTTGCCGATTAAATAATTACTGCAAAAATTTACTCGATTGTTTTATAGATTTTATCAGATAATCTGATTCGGAACGGAACTTTAAATGTAACTACATCGCCCGGTTTTGCGACAGAAGTTTTTTGGCCATTGACAACCATTTCTTCGAGAGTGATGATTTGCTGACCGGTAGTTGGACCAGAAATCAGAATATTGTCGCCGGTTTGCATTTCGTTTTCTTCGATCTGAAATTGCCCGACTCCCGCTTTTACAAAATAATGCATGGCTTTGCCCAGGTATGTTTTTTTGATCTTTGGCTGCTTTTTAATTTTCTCGGCGGCCGGTGCTTTTGCGATTGGTGCGTCGGTAGTGTTTTTATAGACAAGCACATCCGATTTTCCTTTTTTGAAGATTTTGTTGCCGTTCATGATTCCGCGGCGAACAGCTTTCTGTTCTTCTTCAGGCATGTGAATTACCTCAACGCAAGTAGGCGAGCAACAACCTTCCATGGCAGCGGCACATTCTTCACACTGAATGAAAAGCAAGTGACAGCCTTCATTGGCGCAATTTGTATGATCGTCGCACGGTTTTCCGCACTGATGACATTTTGACACGATGTCGTCGGTGATGCGTTCGCCGAGGCGATGATCGAACACGAAGTTTTTTCCGACAAATTTACTCTCCAGGCCTTCGGCTTTTACCTGTCGGGCATATTCGATGATTCCGCCTTCAAGTTGATACACGTTTTCAAAACCTTTGTGTTTAAAGTACGCGCTGGCTTTCTCGCAACGGATTCCGCCGGTGCAATACATCAAAAGTTTTTTGCCTTGTTTGTGTTCGCTGAGTTGTTCTTCGATAATTGGAAGTGATTCGCGGAAAGTGTCGACATCGGGTTTGATTGCTTTTTTGAAGTGACCGATCTCACTTTCATAGTGATTTCGCATGTCAACAACAATCGTGTCGGGATCTTCGAGTAATTCGTTGAAATCTTTAGCTTTTAAATGCACACCGATATTACTCGAATCGAAGGTGTCGTCGTCAAGTCCGTCGGCCACAATTTTATCGCGAACTTTTATTGTCAGTTTTAAAAACGAGTGATCGTCATGTTCTACCGCGATGTTCAGGCGGATGCCCTTCATAAAATCGTAGGCTTCGATCGTTTCTTTGAACTCGTAGAAGTGGTCGGCAGGAAGCGAAAGCTGCGCGTTAATTCCTTCGTGAGCAACGTAAATTCGGCCTAAAACCTCAAGCGGATTCCAGGCAAGGAAAAGTTCGTTTCTAAATTTTGTGGGATCTTCGATTCGCGCGTAGGCGTAAAAAGACAGCGTCAGCCGTTGTTTTCCGGCGTCATCAATCATTGCTGCTCTTTCGTCCGCGCTTAAAGTGTTGTACAGTTGCATGCTATAAACCGTTTAAGTTGGGGTGCAAAAGTACAGACATAAAAGTTAAGTTGCAAATTCGGTTGTAGTTCGCCGGCCCTAGCCCCGATCGTGGCCGATATCCTTTTTTTGGGAGGAACGAGCAAAAAAAGATAAAGGCGAGAGCGGGAATTGGCTCCTGATAATCGGTTTGACGAAAAATAAAACAGCTGCAAACCCATAGGATCTGCAGCTGTTAGCATTGACTAAAGTCTGATTTTAGCAGAATTCGGCGTAGGCATCTCTAAGGTTCTCGGCGATTAGTTCAGCCGGGCGACCTTCGATGTGGTGACGTTCAAGCATATGAACCAACTCGCCGTTTTTGAACAACGCGACACTTGGCGATGACGGAGGGAACGGAAACATGTGCTTGCGTGCGGCATCAACGGCGTCTTTATCAACACCGGCGAAAACCGTTACCAAATTGTTTGGCTTCTTATCACCTGAAAGGCTCATTTTAACTCCGGGACGTGCATTTCTGGCGGCACATCCACAAACCGAGTTTACAACAACTAGCGTAGTTCCGTCTTTGGCAAGTGCGCCATCAACGTCGCCTGCGCTATATAATTCTTGAAAACCTGCGTCTGAAAGCTCGGCGCGCATTGGTTTTACCATTTCTTCTGGATACATAATATTTGATTTTAATTTTGGCAAAGTTACGAAGAATCAGGTCTAAAAACGAATTTTACATTTAACCCGAATTGGCGGCAGTAAGCTTAGTATCCGGCGGATTTTAGGGCTTTTAACAGATCGTTGGCGGCGTAGAATCCGGCGAGTTTTAGAACCTTGTTACCGTCCAAAATAAGAATAGTCGGGTAGACGGTTTCAGAGTTGGTGAGCGCGTTGGGCAATTCGTGGTAACCGGTGTTTCTTCCGGTTGGTCGGAATTTATAATTCTTGCCTCGAAACTGAACAGCGGCTTTGGATTCGGCGTTGAAGCTTATAACGTAAAAATGTTGGTTGAGATATGAAACGAGGATTTGATCCGCAAAGGTTGAGGTTTCCATCAGCCGGCAATAGGTGCACCAATCGGTATGCAGAAAGATGAACAATGGTTTGGCGATGTTGACTTGCAGCGAATCGGTTTGCTGAAACGAATAGCGGTTGAGCTGTCCGAATGAAACTGCGCCTGAAAGTAGAAACGCAAATAAGAGTAACCTGATCATTAGTTCAAATGGTATCTCAGACCGCCAAAAGTGCGAATTCCCTGGTTTGGCCCGTAAACATAGGAAGGGTCAAACGTTAGCGCATATGGGTTGTCGGGCGTTGCAATCACGTTTCCGCTCGCGTCAGTTTCAACATTTTGGTCGAACGGATCGTGAGCTCTGGCGATTATAAACGGATTATTTTTGTTTGGTGTCCAATTCAGCAAGTTCTTTACTCCGAAGTAAATTTCGATATCTTTGATTTTTGTGAAGGTAAACTGAATGTTCTGGATGCTCCAGGTCGGTGAGTACGGCGAACGCGGATCAAGCGGGCCGAGCAATGGCAAGCGCATTGGTCCGTACAAATTTCCAGTGTAGTCGATATTAAAATGCAATTTCGGCAAACCATAGCTGATAGCCCAGGTGGCTGAGAATTTTTCGGTCAGCATTTGCCGTGTCCAATTGCCGCTTTCCTTTTTTGCGACATCCATAAATGTAGCGCCTAAATTTATCTTTAATCGATTGTAGGAAGCGTCGAGGTTCGCACTTATTCCGCGGCTGACTGAGAATCCATCGAGGTTTTTATAAATAATTTGATTTGGGTTGCTGTCGTAATCCGGAATAATTGAGTTTGTAAAGTATGTATACCAGGCCGAAGCTTCAATGTTGACGAAATTTCCGCTTTCGCCGAAAATTTTCTTCAGGTAATTCAGGTTTGCATTGTATGATTTTTCGGGTTTAAGTGTTTCCTGAATGACAACCTCGCGTGAACCCGTCAGCGCGGCGTGCTCTTCAGTAAATAAATTGACGACCCGAAATCCGGTTCCGACATTAAACCTGAAGATATCATTTGGCGTCAAATTGAATTTGTAAGCAAACCGCGGAGTAACTATTGGACCGTGATGATTGTTGTGGTCGAGCCGCGCACCGAGTAGCATGTTGTGTTTGTCGTCAAATTTTATTTCGTTTTGTACAAAAATTCCGGGTATCCAAGTTTCATCGGTGTTTGCGGTAGCCGGAGTATTGTCGTTATAGGACTGGAAACGCACCGCCGCTCCAAATAGGAGATTGTGTTTCGAAATGGGTTTGTCCCAGACAAGTTGCGCAAATCCAATTCGTTGACGCGCCAAAAACCTGGTGTTTCCATAAACCGAATTTTGATCGTGATCGGTAAATGAAAGCGAAACCGACATGTTTTCCCTGGTCGGCAAATCGTAAGCTGTCAGTATTTCCCAGCGGTTGGTATAAATGCTTTCGCCATAAATGGTATCGCCGCCACGATCAGATTTGTTCCATTGCATTTCGCCGCCCCATCGATCTTCGTAAAAAAATCGCCCGGCAATGGTGAACAATTTTCCGCTTGCCCGATCGAAATTGAGTTTTTGAAAAACGAATATCCGATGTTGGAGCGTGACATCAGTAAAATTGTCGTTGTTGGTATCAATCGGATTGCTGAAATTAAAGTAATCCAAACCTGAAAGTAGCGAAACCTGCTTGCCAATGTTAGTTTTGAGGCCAATATCGACAGATGCTTCACCCCAATCAGTGCTAAATCCGTTTATGGCAAATCGGGGCGCTTGACCCGGTTTTCGGGTAATGATATTGATCAATCCGCCAACAGCCTCACTACCGTACAGCGACGAGGCCGGACCTTTTACAATTTCAATACGTTCGATTAGCGAGTTCGGAATTCCCGAAAGTCCGTAAACAGTAGATAGTCCGCTTACAATGGGCATACCGTCGATCATCACCAACGTATACGGGCCTTCAAGTCCATTAATATGGATGTCGCCGGTGTTGCAAACATTGCAGTTGAGTTGCGGCCGTACGCCGTTTAGGTTTTGAAGCGCTTCAAAAACATTGGAAGTCGGATTTTTCTTAAAATAAGCAGGCGAGTACACTTCTACCGGGACCGCGCTTTCACCCCGCCGAACGGCGCGCATCGTACCTGATATAACCACTTCGTCGAGCGAATTTGGTTCGGCGTCGAGCTCAATTAAAATCGGCTTTTCCAATAGATTTTCGCCAAGATGATGCACCATTGGTTTGTACCCCGATGCGGTTATCGTTAGCTGATGCGAAGTTTTTGAAACCCTCAACGAAAAAAATCCCAAACTATCTGCGGTTACAGGATCAATTTGAAAAATCTCAATACGTGCGCCGGAAACCCCTTGATTTCTGTGCATTACGCGCCCCTTGATGGAAGTCGTTTCTTGAGCAAAAATGCCAAACGAAATTAAAACAAAACAGATTATACTAAACTTTTGCATGTCTTAAATAAGATTTAGACAAATCTAAAAATATATTTATAACGATTGCAAAAATATTTTGTACATTTGATTCAGGAGCTGTTTCCCGCTTTCGGCAGTCGCTTTTTGCCGAGCTTCCAAGGGCAAAAGAGCTTCGGGGAAGCCTCAATCGGGGCTAGGGCTTTGATCTTAAATTTAGACTTTTAATTATTTTCAACTATAAATTGCTATGACGCTTTCGGAAGAGAACTACTTAAAAACCATTTATCACCTGACGCATCGGCTTGAGGGCGAAATCTCGACTAACGCCATTGCCGAACGAATGGAGACAAAAGCATCGTCCGTAACCGACATGCTTAAGAAGTTAGCTGACAAAGATTTGGTTTTTTATAAAAAGTATCAGGGCGTATCGCTGACAGAGACCGGACGTTACACGGCAAAGATGATTGTGCGCAAGCATCGGCTTTGGGAAGTTTTTTTAGTTGACAAACTGGATTTCTCGTGGGATGAAGTCCACGACATTGCCGAACAACTCGAACACATAAAATCCGATCAACTCATCAGCAAACTCGATGCTTTTCTGGGTCATCCGACTGAAGATCCACACGGCGATCCGATTCCGAATGCTCAGGGCGAGATCATCAAAACCGAAAAACACTTGTTATCTGAACTTCCGTTACGAAAAAAGTCGGTTTGTGTTGGCGTTCGCGATACGTCGTCCGAATTTTTAAAATACCTCGACAAACAGCAGATTGCGCTTGGGACAACATTTGAGATTATTGAAAAAGAAGATTTCGACGCGTCGATTGTTGTTCGTGTCGGCGATTCCGAAAAGACATTGTCAAGTAAAACAGCAGGAAATCTATACGTAAAACTATTATAATATGTTTGACAGTATCCTATCGTATTTTGAAAGCATTGACCCGATTTTAGCCGCGTTTTTAGCCACCGTCTTTACTTGGGGGCTAACGGCTTTGGGCGCGTCGGTTGTTTTTTTGTTTAAAAACATGAACCGGACGCTTCTCGACGGAATGCTGGGTTTTACCGGCGGAGTTATGGTGGCGGCGAGTTATTGGAGTTTATTGGCGCCTGCGATCGAAATGAGTGAGGGCGACGGATTTTTAAAGGTAATGCCAGCCGCGGTCGGCTTTGCTTTAGGGGCATTTTTCTTATTCGGGATGGACAAATTGTTGCCGCATATGCATATTAACTTTCAAACCGCTGAAGGAAAAAAATCGCCATGGCAACGAACCACCTTATTGGTGTTGGCGATCACGCTTCACAATATCCCGGAAGGATTGGCGGTTGGTGTTTTGTTTGGCGGTGTGGCTGCCGGAATACCTGAGGCCTCGATTGCCGGCGCGGTTACATTAGCAATCGGCATCGGGATTCAGAATTTTCCGGAAGGAATTGCGGTTTCAATGCCGCTACGCCGGATGGGAATGAGCAGGACCAAAAGTTTTTTATACGGACAATCTTCAGCATTGGTCGAGCCCGTTGCAGCTGTTGTCGGGGCGCTGGCGGTTACATTTTTTACGCCAATTTTGCCTTATGCACTCGCTTTTGCTGCGGGCGCAATGATTTTTGTCGTTGTTGAAGAAGTTATTCCCGAAACCCAACAAGAAAACAACACCGATATCGCCACGTTGGGGTTTATCGGCGGCTTTATTGTGATGATGACCTTAGATGTTGCTTTAGGTTAGGAACAACCGCAGTTGCTGCCACAATCACTGCCTTTTTTCTTTTTTGGCAAAATGAATTTCCGAACTAAAAACGCCAGTGTCAAAGCAAGTATCGCGAGAGCTATAATTTGTTGGACCATAGTTTTATTTTAAAAGTTGGTATGCTAAAAGTGATGCGAAGTAGGCAAGCGCTCCCATAAAAATAAGTTGCGACATCGGCCACTTCCAACTATTGGTTTCCTTTCGGGTAATTGCAAGGGTTCCTGCACATTGCATCGCAAAAGCGTAAAACAATAACAGCGACATACCGGAAGCGAAGTTGAAAATCTTCTCACCTGTTTGCGGATTAACTTCAGCGCGCATCTTCTGTTTTATAGTCTCGTCGTTATCGGCATCGCCAACGCTGTAAATTGTTGCCAGAGTTCCGACAAAAACTTCGCGAGCTGCAAATGAGGTGATAATCGCAATTCCGATCTTCCAATCATATCCTAACGGTGCGATTGCCGGTTCAATTGCCTTACCCATGATTCCGATGTACGAATTCTCCAATTTGAACGACGCTACATGACTTTCGATGGTCTCATGAGCATAGCGTTCAGGAAATTGTTGTGCTTCTTGGGTGATGATTTCTTCAGCATTTCTAAAGTTTTCGCCCGGTCCAAATGATGCCAAAAACCAAAGTATAATCGAAATTGCCAGAATGATTTTTCCCGCACCATAAACAAACGACTTAGTACGTTCAAATACGTTGATTCCGACGTTTCTAAATAAGGGCAACTTGTAGCTCGGCATTTCGACAACGAAAAACGATTTGCCTTTCACCTTTAATATTTTGTTCAGGATAAATGCCGAAAATATGGCTGTACCGAATCCGAGTAGGTAAAGCAACATTAAGGTCAATCCCTGAAGGTTCAGAAACCCGAAATACCTGGTATCTGGAATAATGAGTGCGATCAAAATGGCATAAACCGGGAGTCGCGCTGAGCATGTCGTAAACGGTGTCACCAAAATTGTAATCAGCCGTTCTTTCCAATTTTCAATGTTGCGGGTGGCCATGATCGCCGGAATGGCACAAGCGGTTCCCGAAATTAATGGCACGACGCTTTTTCCGGAAAGACCGAATCGGCGCATGATTTTATCCATCAAAAACACCACGCGACTCATGTATCCGCTTTCTTCAAGTACCGATATGAATAGGAAAAGAAATGCAATCTGCGGAATGAAAATTAAGATTCCACCAATCCCCGGAATAATTCCTTCGGCAATCAAGCTCGTCAACATACCCGGCGGTAAATTCTCTGCGACAAGCGAACTCATCGTCGCAAATGTCCCATCGATAAAGTCCATCGGTACTGACGACCATTCAAATATCGCCTGAAAAATCACGAACAGAATCAGAAAGAAGATTGCATAACCCCAAATTTTATGGGTTAAAATGCGGTCGAGTTTGCTGTTGAAATCTTTGGCAACCGATAAGTCGATGTTTTGACCGACCTTCAAAACGTCATTGATAAACTGATATCTTTTGATTGTTTCACGTTGCTGGAGTCGCTTGAGATCAGAATGCGATTTTGTGAAAGAACTTCGGATTTCATTTCGTTCCAAATTCAAAAAATTCACATCTTGCGTAATCACCAGCCAAAGTTTATATAGCAATTGATTCGGGAACGCTCTGCGGAGACTTTCAAAATAATCCGGATCGATCGACGAAGCGTGCAAACAGGGTTCGGTTGACAGGGTTTTATAGCTGACGATAAGTTTTTTGAGTTCGTCAATGCCAAATTTTCGCCGTGTGCTGACAAGTGCGATTTTAGTTTTCAGGTGTTCCTCAAGATACGGAATGTCTAATGTAATTCCTTTGGCATCCATTCGATCAGCCATATTAATGACAAGTATCGTCGGAATTTCAAGATCTTTGATTTGTGTGAAAAGCAATAAATTTCGTTTCAAATTCTCAACATCTGAAACAACAATGGCTACATCAGGATAAAGTTTGTCGTTTTTGTTCAGCAGAAGTTCGATTACCACGTTTTCGTCGATCGAACTTGCATTCAAACTATATGTTCCGGGAAGGTCAATGATGTTTGCCTTAACGTTATTGGGCAATTTGCAGAACCCGACCTTTTTTTCGACTGTAATGCCGGGATAGTTTCCCACTTGCTGGCTCAAGCCGGTCAGTTGGTTGAATACAGATGTCTTTCCGGTATTTGGGTTGCCGATCAGTGCGACATTGATGTTTTCGTTGCTCATAGCTGAATTAGATGATCTCGACGGTGATCTGACTCGCGGTTTCAATTCGGATTGCCAAATGAGAACCGTTGACATCGAGATATAGTGGATCGCCGAATGGTGCTTTCTGCAGTAATTGGACTACATTTCCAGGCAAACAACCCATTTCAAGAAGTTTTAATGGGATCTTCTCGATATCGAAATCGAGTATTGTGGCTTTATCGCCGATTTTTAATAAATCTAGGGTAGTCTGCAAAGTTTATTTAGATTGAATAAAGGCGCAAAATTACTGATTTAAACCCTAGAAACCTTGCTTATGAAACGTTAATTCTTCTTTTCCGTCAGCCAGTTGATGTCTTCGATCAAACGCTCGATGTCGTCAGGGTCTGTGCCGTCATAAAATCCTCGTACCTGGCGCTCTTGATCGACAAGCACGAAATTTTCGGTATGAACCATATCGTAGAGTTCTTCGGGTTTTCCCATTTTTACGGCGAGATATGATTTTCGCGCCATTTTGTAAATTTCACGTTTATCACCGGTGACTAAATTCCACTTTCCGTCAATGACTTTGTGATCAATTGCATATTGCTTCAGCGTTGGAACATCGTCAATCTCGGGAGTAACCGTATGGGAGAGCAACATCACTTTGGGATTATCTTTAACTGCCACCTGAACTGTGGTCATATTATCGGTCATAATCGGGCATATCGTCTGACATGTTGTAAAAAAGAAGTCGGCTACGTAAACTTTACCTTCGTAATCTTTTTGAGTGACGGTTTTTCCGTTTTGATTGACGAATGAAAAATCAGCCACTTTGTGATAAGCAGCCACATGTTGCATGGTGCTGTCCACAAGCTCAGGGTTGACCATGCTTGGATTGTAAACCGGAAGGGATTTTCCGGGATCAAGTGCGCGATAAAACAACGTAAGTGTGATTGCGGAGAAAACGGCAAAAGCAATCAAAAAATAGCGATACTTCCTTAAAATAGCTTTCATGGCGCAAATTTACGGAAAGAAATCGCGTTCTCCCAGAGTCCTTGCTTTTTAAAGGATATTTTAATAATTTCCATTTTTTTAAATCTATCCCAAAATCCATGATTCTCAAACGTTCTTTACCCATGATGTTTGCACTTCCGATTTTATTTTCGGTCGATGCAATTGCACAAGACAACAAAACCACTGAACCCGGCATAAATCTTTCGTATATGGACCGTTCGGTTAATCCGGCTGACGATTTTTTCCGTTTCGTCAACGGCGCTTGGTACGACAAGACCGAAATCCCGGCAGATCGCACCCGATGGGGAAGTTTTGACGAACTCCGCCAAAACACCGATCTCGATGCCCTGCAAATATTAACAGAAGCTGCAGCTGATTCCAAGTATAATTCGTCAACAGATCAAGGCAAGGCGATTAATTTGTATCGTTCAATCCTGGATACCGTTTCGCGAAATAAACAAGGTATCACGCCTTTAAAACCGCATCTGGCAAAAATTAATTCGGTTAAGAACATAAAAGATCTGCAAGCGCTATTGATTAGTACCGAACCGTACGGCGGACCCGGATTTTTTGGTGTTGGTGTCGGTCCCGATTCAAAAAACAGCAATCGCAACCTGATAAATGTCGGTTTGGGAAGCCTGGGGTTGCCTGATCGCGATTACTATGTTGCAACTGATGCAGACAGTAAGGAAAAACGTGATAAATACAAAATTCACGTGGCGCGAATGCTGAGATATCTCGGTGATTCGCCCGCAGTAGCAGCAAAAAACGCCGAACGCATTCTTGCCCTTGAAACCCGAATGTCTGAGGCGAGATTAGACCGTGTTGAACGTCGTGATCGTCGCAAAACGTACAATCCGATGACTGTTGCCGAACTTCAAAAATTAGTTCCGGCTATCAATTGGACGGCTTATATTTCCGGAGTAGGCCTTCGGGTACCGGATACGTTAATCGTTTCGCAACCACGATACATGCAAACATTGCAGACCATTTTTACCGAAAATAAGGTGGACGACTGGAAAGCGTATATGCGTTGGACGCTTCTTAACCGATCGGCAGGTTTGCTTTCAACCGAAATCGAAAATGCCAATTGGGAATTTTACGGAAAAACGCTTACAGGAGCGGTTAAACAACGGCCGATGAATGAGCGTGCGCTACAAGTCATCAATAACAGCGTGGGTGAAGCACTTGGAAAACTATATGTTGAAAAGAAATTCCCGCCTGAAGCGAAAGCTAAAGCTGAAGCAATGATCAAAAACGTCATCCAGGCTTTTGAAAACCGAATCAACAAATTGCCGTGGATGACTAAAGCAACACGTGCCAGTGCCGTTGCAAAGCTTCATAAATTCAGAGTGAAAATCGGATATCCTGACAAATGGAAAGATTATTCCAAACTCACAATCACGGCGCCAATCGATAAAGGAAGCTATTTTGAAAACATGCGAAATATTTCAAAATGGCGTTTCGAAAAAGGCTTGACCGATCTTGACAAACCGGTCGATAAAGAAGAATGGGGAATGTCTCCACAAACCGTAAACGCATATTTTAATCCGTCGTTTAACGAAATTGTGTTCCCGGCTGCAATTCTTCAACCGCCATTCTACAATTACAAAGCAGACGAAGCGGTAAATTACGGTGGAATCGGAGCGGTTATCGGTCATGAAATTTCTCACGGTTTCGACGATTCAGGATCTCGATACAACGCTGAAGGAAATCTCGTAAATTGGTGGTCAGACGAAGATCTTAATTTGTTTACCGGCCTCGGACAACAACTCGCAGATCAATACAGCGCGCTTGAACCGATTCCCGGAATTTTCGTCGATGGGAAGTTTACACTCGGGGAAAATATTGGTGATTTGGGCGGAGTGAACGCAGCTTATGATGGCTTGCAACTTTATCTTAAAGAGAACGGCAACCCCGGACTTATCGATGGATTTACACCAGATCAGCGTTTTTTCATCTCATGGGCTACGATTTGGCGTACGAAAATGCGCGATGAAGCAATCAAGAATCAGGTAAAAACCGATCCGCATTCGCCCGGAATGTATCGAGCTTATGTTCCGTTGCAAAACGTAGATGCGTTTTACGAAGCGTTCAACATTAAACCCGGAAACGGAATGTATATTGCGCCTGAAAAACGCGTAAAAATCTGGTAATTATAAGGCCGAAAATGTAAAGTTCAGGCGATCGGTGATTTTGTGGGAATTCACAATTTTGCCGATCGATGGATTTGAAAAGTCAAATTGCGGAAGCGCCAAATTTAAATCGGTTGCTTTCTGACTATAATAGTCAACTTTTGAAGGATGATGGGGCGAGACAACATTAAATGTTTCGTCCCATATTTTTTTGGACACGATCTCGCGTATAATTTTGATACAATCATCACGCTGAACCAAATTCACGGGTGCGTTCGGATTTTGGAGATTTGTCCTACCCGAAAGGGATTTGATCGGATGACGCTCGCCGCCGATGAGTCCGCCCAACCGCAGTATGGTAGTATTCAGTGTGGCATCAGCCCGAAAAACGTTTTCAGCTTCGGTCAGTTGCCGGGCATAGGTGGTTTCAGAAGTTGGTGTACGTTCGGTTACCACCTGATTTTCATCGGCGTAGACTGAAATCGAACTGATGAAAATCACGTTTTTTAGTCCACTTACGTGAATGTTACTCAGGATAGTTCGCATTTTGTCAACATAACCGAGCTGGTTGGTGGCAGAAGCTTTAGGCGGTACATTTACAAGGATGATATCGGCGCCATCTAGAAATGATCGGAAATCGGTTGATGTATTAAGGTCTATCAAAAATGGGTTGATGCCATTTTGGCTCAATAAATCCAGCTTTTCTTCAGATGTTGTCGATCCGTTGACTGAAAAGCCACTGTTCAAAAAGTCGGTCGCTAATGGAAATCCGAGCCATCCGCAGCCTATAATGCTAATTTTCAAGACGCGTAGTATCAATTGGTGTGAACGGCGCGGCTTGCGTTGGTTGCATTGGAACGATTCGCAATGGTACGGCGGCCGGAGGAACAGCAGTTGGCGTGACTGGTGTGGCTGCGATTTTCTTCTTGATGATTACCGCATCAGTTAGTACAAACGGTTTCGGAATCATATCGGTTGGCCGCTCGGAAATTTTCAGATTGGAGTTGGACAAAAGGTCGAACGAAGCTTCAAGTAAGTGAAAATCAAGTGGCGCATTTTTATTGATGCTGAAACTTAGCTCAAGCGGTTGCTGATCAACCACATAATAGCTAAGGATTTTGGCATTCCGACGTAAGAACGGCGAGCCTTTCTGCCCAAGTGCGGTTGCGCCATTTGCCCGAAGGTTGTGAATAGTCAGATTTTGATTAGCGAAAATGTCGTACCGGTTTACGCGGCGATTCGGTTTAATAGAAATTTTTAAATGCCGCTGATTGCCGATGATGCTATCGCGAAGAAAAGTAATAGTCGGCTGGGCGAGTGACACCACTGGCGCGTGATTCGACATTGTAAAACCCGAGTTGTATTTGCTGAACAGCGGATGCACATTCAAATGCGATGCTTCCTTAGGCTTGTTACCGAGATATTTAGCAGTCCAATCATCCACGTAAGTGTCATAAGTTGCAAACTCGGCTTTTTTGGTATCGGCGTCAAGAATATAGACCAAACTGTTTGGCTTTGCTTTGCCGGGCTGATAATCCGAATTCAGATGAGCATAAACAAATAAAATTATCGACAGAACTGCGGATAATCCACCGAAAATATATTTACGATGAAACGCAGCCGAAACCGGCAATAATATTGAGAAAGTAAGAACTGTTAGTATCATACTGCCGAAAAGCACTTTTAAACCGAGTCCGATTGGGAACATCCAAATAAACGGAACAATTATAATGATTGCCGGAATTGACATAACCAGATTTAGAAGCAGGTTAGTTCGTTGCAATACGACATAATAGCCGAACATAATCAGGACTGCGAAAACCGGAATAATAAGAAACGCGGCGCCCGGAAGGTAAATGGCAAGCGCTAAGTTGATCAGTAGCCAAATGGTTATTGGCGCTACGGTCTGGCTCATCACTTCGATTTCGGTTGTTGGTTTATTGAAGAAAATAAACCCGATGGTGAGTGCCAGAAAACAAAATGCCAATATGTAGTAATGACCATTATAGGTAAATCCGTGTAAAATGTCGGTATAATGCGGATATACAAGCAGTAATGTCTTCCAAATAAAAAATCCGAGAATTCCACATACTGCAATCGACAGTAACAGATTGATGAATCCCTTTCCGATCAGTCGTGGGACAAGGTTTCGTTTTCCGATTCCGATGAAAACCAGAAATAAAAAAAGAAGCGAAGCCACGATTAACATCGGATAAATAAAGCTGAACGGATAATTTACAAAGCCAAAAGGAATACTGAAATAAACGTGGTCCTCGTCGGATTTCAGCGCTGCCAAATTTTCATTTGAAAAATGTTTTAGAAGTGGCATTAAATAGCTGCCTTGATGCTGAAGTGATCGCTGATCTAGATGATCGATATCGTCTTGTGCGGTGTGATAATTAAAGTGATCATCGATAAACGCAAAGTTGAAACCCTGAATTCCCGCTTGCTCGCGAAAAACGGTAAGATCGGTATCGTTGGGAAGCATCTTGTAGACGCTGTACATTAACGAATTTGCGACCGGAAATGTGGTTTTGGCATCTTGAAATCCTTTAACCATGGCCGAATTCCCACCTGCAACTTCCATCAGCATATATGACGGTCCAGCTGTTCCGCGCGCTTCGAAATTTAATACCAAACCAGTTTGTGAGGCCCAACCGCTTTGGGTTACAAAAAGTGCCGCGCCGTTCAATCCCAGTTCTTCAGCATCTGAAAATAAGATTATGATATCATTTTTGTGCGGGGTTTTATTGTGTATAAATGCACGGATTCCTTCAAGAATTGTGGCCACGCCAACTGCATTGTCCGATGCGCCGGGGGAAGATGAATGTGGGGCGCTGTCGTAATGAGAGAGCAGCATTAAAGCCTGGGAACTGCCAGAGCCTTTAATTCTGGCCAGAATATTTTTTGATTTTACAAGATTTCCCCAATCTGATAAGGTTGTTCCTTCTTGGATTGTTGGTTCAAGTCCGAGTTTTCGAAGTTCCTGCTGAATGTAGTCGGCGGTTACGTTGTGGTTATCTGATCCGACATAATGGGGTTTGGCTGAAATTTCGTTAACATGTGAGAGCGCTCGCTTTAATGAAAATTCGTTGAGTGGCGTGTCATCGCGCGAGATGGTTTGAGGCATCATGAAGAAGAAGACACCGGCTATTATTGTGATCAGAAATAGTAAGGCGAATATCGATTGTTGCGTTTTTTTCATAGGGGGCGATTAAATTTCTTTTCGGACAAGAATATATAGGTCGTTCTCGAGGAGCATATAACCCTGGTCGTATAAGAAATAGTAGGTAGATCCGGCAGTAGTGGTAAGAACGCTGGTTACGAGTTCAAAATCGAACCCTTTTCCGACGAGTTTAGATCGGGTTGCTTTTGCTTTTCCGTCTGGATTTAATTCGGATAATATCCGATAATTTCTGCGCAACCTGTTATTTGTGGTACGCATTAAGTTATTGCTGTCTTTGTTTCGCTTGTTGTTATAAGCGTTCCGGCAAGCGTCGCTGCAAAACTTTTTGTCTTCGCGTCCGATGATTTTTTCGGAACATTCTAAGCAATACTTAACCATCGTGCAAGCGATTTAGGTTAGCTTGAGATTTGGGCAATTGAGTTTTTAGCGAAAAAAAACGGATGCCTTGGTCAAATATAGAAATATATTTTCCATTTACAAATGGTTACAAATAACTACAAACGATTTTAAATATTTTACAACCGACTTCTGTCTTTCACATTTACAATCTTTGCCGATATAAACCATTTAAATCATTATTCGCCATGACAACATTAAGAAACCGCGTACAATTGATTGGTAATCTGGGAAACGATCCTGAAATTATCAATCTCGAATCAGGAAAGAAATTAGCCAAATTAAAATTGGCTACCAACGAGAACTACACTAACGACAAAGGCGAAAAAGTGACCGATACGCAATGGCACAATATCGTAGCTTGGGGGAAGTCGGCCGAACTAGCTGAAAAATATCTGACCAAGGGAAAAGAACTCGCCATTGAAGGAAAGCTTACTCACCGCACCTATGAAGATAAGAATGGCGAAAAACGCTACTTTACCGAAGTGGTTGCGAATGAATTGCTAATGATGTAGTGAAAGGAGGGCTGCAATTTGTGGTCCTCTTTTTTTAATATCGTCGGTAATCTTCAAACTTGCGGAGTTCGAAAGACTGTTTGTTCTTGTCGTAGTAAGAAAGAATGTAATTGCCCTGATACCAGATTACCGAGTCAAGCGTGATGCTTTTCCGGTTTTCGGTCATGAATTGGGTGATGAGGTCGATCGCCAGTGGCGTTTGAGTTACAGGTTGATGGATAAATGAATCATCAAACAGCGATTCAAAGTAGAAGCTTTGAATGTTTGATTTTCCCATTTCCGGAACGTCGACACTTCCCACTGCGGCACCGAGACCAATTGATAGAATGCCGAGTGCAACGTCTTCTGAAGAAGCGATATTCCGAACTGCCCCGGCAGTAACAAGAAGGTGGTCAGGAGTTTTGTAGACAGTCAGTGCCGCTGTTGCTTTTGATGCTTTTTTTAGGAACTTTTCGGTGTTTTTAAATTCGCGGACAGGCTTATTGCCAACCTGCATTGACAATGCCGAATTTATAAATTGTAGCGTAGATTTACTTGTAGCTGAGTATGTTGTAACATTCGACTTGTCCTGAAGTGATGCCGATTGTAATACTAATTCGTCTTCGTTTAATTTAAATTGAAATAACCGCCGATCGTAATAAAACGAATTTGACTGTGCGGCTTCGGCGGTAAGATTTTGATGTGGAATGATTTCATGCGTAACCACACCCGATGTGACGTCAATTGAGAAGACCTGAGTTTCTTCTGGTCGATGGTCGAAGGTTATGATCAAATTTTTTTCATCAATATATGCCTTCGTCTTTGCAGATGCGACAGCTAGAGGCACAAAGAAACGATTGTCTATAAACTCAATCGGATACTCGCGCAAAAGTTCTTTGACAGATATGATTTTACCATTATGGTCTAAAATTTCATACGGAGTGAAATCCAATGTTGCGATTCCGACAATTGTGTCACGAATGGTATTCAGCACCAGGCGGTTTTCGTCACCGAGGCCACTTTTAGAGGACAAAAAACAAACGTGATTTTTCGCTTGTAAAGTTCCCAATAAATCAGAACTTAAAAACGAGAGGTCGAGCTTCGATCTATCAACTTGCTTCTTTTCAAAGTCGAATTTAAGCGCTGTGAACTTATCAAAGCTGTCATCGGCGTAATATGCGACAGGATTTCCCGATTGGTCAAATGTATTTCCGACAAATTTTGGGTATGCTTGACGAAGTTCGTTTTCAGTCGACAAACTATCGCTAAAGAAAAGTGCACGATTATATTTGTAGGCTGTTATTTCTTTTTCTCGACCAGCGACTACGTAAAACTCATTTGAACTTTCATTTGCAAAAGCGTTGAGTTGGCCATTCCGTTGCGGTTTATCGATGTGATACGTCCTGCTTGACAACAAAGTCTGAGCTTGTGCGAACCACGACACCGTTAACAGTATGATTAACTGAAATTTTTGCATTTACTTTTCTATTATGGCTAAAACTTCACTGATTCTCGATACGGTACAGAATTTCGGATGTTCAACTTTATGGTCAATCCGCTCATGAGCCCAGGTCGTATGAAATGGGATATGTATCGCCGACCCGCCGATTCCAAGAACCGGCAGAATGTCTGATTTGAGTGAATTTCCGATCATCAAAAACTCCGAGGGCTCGATGTCAAGTCGCTTTACCAAATCCCGATAGTCTACTTCTTGTTTGTCAGACATCACTTCGATATGATGAAAAAAATGTCCCAACCCTGAATTATGCAGTTTCCTACGTTGATCGAGTAAATCGCCTTTAGTGGCAACTACTAACTTGTATTTTGACCTTAATGCGCCTAATGTGCCCTCAACATCATCGAGTAACTCTATAGGTTTTTGCAACAAGTCTTTGCCGTATTGCATGATCTTGTCAACAATCTCGATATTAAGCGTATTGCCTGAAATAGCGATTGCCGCTTCGATCATTGACAGGATGTAGCCTTTAATTCCGTAACCGTACAACGGCAAATTCTGGATCTCGGTTTTGAATAGCTCTTGTGATAATGTGTGATGCGACAAATAATCCTGCATCAGCTCGCAAAACTTCTTCTCGGTCTCCGCAAAATAAGGTTCATTCACCCATAAGGTGTCGTCGGCATCAAATGCAATTACTTTAAGGTTCGTATACATTAAGATATAATTTGACCGTTCGGAGCTTCTGCATCGGGATTGATAAACACTAACTTGCCTTCCGCATTGTTTGCCATCAGAATCATACCCTGACTTTCAGTTCCACGGAGGTTTCTTGGCGCCAAGTTAACCAAAACCGAAACTTTGCGACCGATGACTTCTTCTGGCGTAAAACTCTCCGCGATTCCGGACACAATAGTGCGAACATCAATACCGGTATCTACTTTCAGAATCAGCAATTTATTTGCTTTCGGCATCTTCTGAGCCTCCAGGATTGTTCCTACCCGGATATCCATCTTTGAAAAATCGTCGTATTGAATGGTTTCTTTTTGAGGTTCCACTTGTTTAAGTTGGTCAGAGTTATTAGCTGTTTTAGTTGCTGCAAGTTTGTCAATTTGCTGTTGGATTGCTTCGTCCTCAATCTTTGAAAAAAGCAACTCTGCCTCTCCAATCTGATGACCGCCGCCAACGAGTTGGTCTTGTTGCTCCACGCTACGCCATTCTAAAGAATCCGGCAATTGCAAAATTCGCTTTAATTTTCCAGCGGTAAACGGGAGAAATGGTTCGGAAAGTATTGCGAGTGCTGTAGCGATTTGCAACGCCACAAACATTTGAGTCTGCACACGTTCCGGATTTTCTTTGATTATTTTCCAAGGCTCCTCGTCAGCTAGGTATTTGTTTCCTAGTCGCGCTACATTCATCAGCTCGCCAAGACCTTCTCTAAATCGGTATCGCTCTATTGAACTTGCAATTACCGCGGGGTACGCTTTTAATTCAGCTAAAGTTTGAAGGTCGATCTCTGAGAATTCGTTTGCCTGAGGAACTACTCCGCTGTAATATTTGTTAGTCAAGACTGCTACACGGTTAATGAAATTGCCGAACACAGCAACAAGTTCATTGTTATTTCGTGCCTGAAAATCTTTCCAAGTAAAGTCGTTGTCCTTGGTTTCAGGTGAGTTGGCTGTTAAAGAATATCGAAGGACATCCTGCTGATCCGGAAATTCCTGAAGGTATTCGTGTAACCAAACCGCCCAATTTTTCGAAGTTGACAGCTTGTTGCCTTCCAGATTCAGGAACTCGTTTGCAGGAACATTGTCCGGCAAAATATATGAACCTTCAGCTTTCAACATGGCCGGGAAGATCACACAATGAAAAACAATATTGTCCTTTCCAATAAAGTGGACCAACTTTGTGTCAGCATCTTTCCAATATGGCTCCCAGTCCTTATTTTCACGAGCAGCCCATTCTTTTGTTGATGAAATATAGCCAATCGGCGCATCAAACCATACATATAAAACCTTGCCTTCTGCACCTTCAACCGGTACGGGAATTCCCCAGTCAAGGTCACGTGTAACTGCGCGCGGTTTCAATCCGTCGTCAAGCCAACTTTTAACCTGTCCATATACATTCGGTTTCCAGTCGTTTTTGTGACCTTCCAATATCCATTCTCGCAAAAAAGTGTCATATTGATCGAGTGGCAAGAACCAGTGTTTGGTTGACTTCAGCTCCGGTTTTTCGCCGGTTATCGCTGATTTTGGATCAATTAAATCGGTGGCGTTAAGCGTGGATCCGCATTTTTCGCATTGATCGCCATACGCTTCGGGATTATTGCACTTAGGGCAAGTTCCGGTAACAAAACGGTCAGCGAGAAATTGATTGGCTTTCGCGTCATACAGTTGCTCGGTTACTTCTTCAATAAATTTTCCGTTCTCATAGAGTTTGCGAAACATTTCAGACGCCGTGTCGTGATGAATTTTTGAGGAAGTACGAGAGTAATTGTCAAACGAAATTCCAAAATCAATAAAAGATTTGCGAATAATTCCATCATACTTGTCGATGACTTCCTGAGGAGTGATCCCCTCTTTTTTGGCTTTCATGGATATTGCAACGCCGTGCTCGTCACTACCGCAAATGAAGGCGACGTCCTTGCCAATTAATCGCAGGTAGCGCGCGTAAATGTCAGATGGCACATAAACCCCGGCCAAATGCCCGATGTGAATCGGTCCGTTAGTGTAAGGCAAAGCAGCCGTAATCGTATATCTTTTTGGATTCTGTAGCATATTGAATATTAAATGTGTCAAAAATACGCATTACAGCCGAATTGGTGTTGTTTTTTTAGGAGCTGTTTCCTGCTGTCCGCTATATCTTTTACGTTGGCTCCACTCAAGTTACGCCATCGCAAAAGGATGCCGCTTCCATCAGGGCTAGGCCGTTTTGGTTATATTTGTAAATTCACAAACTATGAAGAGCAGATGTATGTCGCAAACCCAAAGATTAACTCTGTTATTGCTATTAATTTTATTTCAACAATCTTACTCTCAAAGAAAAATGATCAAACCTGAATATTTGCAAAAAGGTGACACCGTCGGAATTCTGGCAACTGCACGAAAAGTTGATTTAGCTTCACTAAAACCGGCAATTAAATTACTTGAGAGTTGGGGATTAAATGTCGTTGTTGGAAAAACCATCGGAAAATCGCAAAATCAACTCGCCGGACCAGATTGGCAACGCGCGACTGATTTTCAGGAAATGATCGACGATCCTTCGATTAAAGCTGTATGGGCAGCAAAGGGAGGCTATGGAACCGTTCGAATCATAGATCGGGTCAACTTTTCAAATTTCAAAAAGAAACCCAAATGGATTTGTGGCTTTAGCGATGTCACTGTTTTGCACAGTCACCTGAATAATATGGGAATCGAGACCATTCACTCGTTAATGGCGCTGAGCGTGGCAAATGCCAGTCCTGCAGCCATCGAATCGTTTAGAAAATCACTATTTGGCGAAAAACTATCGTACACTGTTGCCGCGCACGCGTTTAACCGAAGCGGCAAAGTCAGTGGCGAACTTGTTGGCGGTAATCTTTCGGTTCTTTACAGCATTGTCGGCTCAGAGTCAGAAATCGATTACAAGGGTAAAATTCTATTTATCGAAGATCTTGATGAGTACCTTTACCATATCGACAGAATGATGATGAACTTAAAAAGAAACAACTATTTTAAAGGTGTGAAAGCAGTAATCGTTGGCGGAATGACCAGTATGAACGACAATGACATTCCATGGGGAAGCAATGCCGACGAAATTATACGCGACATTTTCAAGGATTACAATTTCCCGGTCATATTCAATTTCCCGGCCGGACATATCAAAGATAATCGCGCGCTCATCTTTGGTCGGAATATAGCGATCGACGTAAATGCTAAAGAAGTAACTGTAAAATTTGATTAGTCGTGGCTCAGCATAACGAGCTTGGTAAACTTGGTGAAGACCTCGCGATCGAACACTTGGTCGGACTCGGCTATGAAATCAAAGAACGGAACTTCACATTCGAAAAAGCCGAAGTCGATATCATCGCTTTAAAAGAGAAAACGCTTGCCGTAATCGAAGTTAAAACCCGATCATCAATTGACTTTGGACTTCCACAGGATTTTGTGAAATCAAAAAAGATTCAACTCTTAACAAAAGCCATAAACCAATATGTGATTCAAAACGATCTAGATCTTGAAGTCCGTTTCGATATAATCGCCATTCATAAAGTAAATGATTCTTATAACATCGAACACCTGGTCGACGCCTTCTTTCATTTCTAAGTATAATCCGATAATTTTTCGTTAAAAAATTGCATACATTTGGCGCTTATGACCATTTAACATGAAAAAATTATTACTTGCTCTCGTTTTTATTGCAGTTTGTACGGCAAATGCTCAAAATAAAATTGCACTTAAAAACGCAGAACTTCATCAGCAAGGAGCAACTTTTAAGAAAATCAAAGTTTTAACTTCTACCAATCGAACTGCAGATTTAGAAATCGGTAAAGTATTGGAAATCGCCTCATTTGCAACCCTTAATCATAGTGGGCTTGCCGAAATTGTTACAACATCTCCTCAAAATATAGCGCTTGAAATTCCATATCTCGGACATACAATTGCCGTTGAATTGTTTAAAGTTGACATTTTCAGTCCGGAGTTCAGATTAGACACCGATAAGCAACGAAATGTCGAATACAATAAGGGTGTGCATTATCGCGGAATAATAAAGGGCGACCACAATTCGGTAGTATCTTTTAATTTTTTCGAGAATGATTTCAACGGAATCGTTTCAAACAGCGAAGTCAATAATCTGGTTATAGGAAAAACCATTGGATCAAATCCATCCGATTATATCATATATTCAGATGCGAAGATGAAGGTCCACAACGAGTTTAACTGTCATACTAAAGCTGAAGCTTCGCACGATCATGAACTTCCTCTAGAAAGACAAAATCAAGAGATGCAAACGAATCGTTGCGTAACCATGTACTTCGAATTGGATTATCAACTATTTCTGGCAAACAATGGAAATGTAAGTCAAACGACAAATTGGATGACGTCGGTTTTCAATAATGTTCAGACTTTGTTTGCAATTGATGGCATCAATACGTCATTAAAAACAACCTACATTTGGACAACTCCGGATCCGTATAGCGGCTCGTCATCATTTGACTACCTCATTCAATTTGCGGATTCACGTCCTGTTTTCGATGCCGATCTCGGACAGTTGCTTGGAATCGACGAAGGTGCTAATGGTGGTGTTGCAGCTAACATCGACGCCATGTGTACGCCATATAAATACTCGTATTCTGATGTTAATTATCAGTATTCTACCGTGCCAACTTACTCATGGACAGTTCAGGTGATTACACACGAACTTGGTCATTTGATGGGTTCGCCACATACTCATGCTTGTGCCTGGAATGGCAATGGAACTTCAATTGATGGTTGTGGTCAGCAAGCGGGTTTCAACGAAGGATCGTGTGCTACCGGACCAATTCCGTCCACACTTGAGAAAGGGTCGATTATGAGCTATTGCCACTTGTTGAGCGGCGTCGGGATTTCATTTAACAATGGCTTTGGTCTGCAACCGTCACAAGCTATTATTTCCGCGGTCAATAATTCAGATTGCCTGAGTTTTGACTGCATCAATACCTGCATCAATACGATTGCCGATATTATCATCGAGAACATCACACCTATTTCGGCAGAGTTATCACTTCTTGACGTTGGCACAACATCGATGTCCTACGAGTACAGCATCATGCCTTTTAACCTGAACAATGCGCCATGGTTTCCTGTAACAGGTACAACCATCAATACTACTTTGCTTCAACCAAATACGTACTATAAAGTACGAGTGAGGCCAATTTGCGACGGAGTCACAGCAACTTACGAACAAAAGATTTTTGCGACACCTGCTGATTGGTGCAGCGGAACCGTCATTACCGACACCGGAGGTTTAGGCGGGAATTATCAAAATAATCAGTCATTTGTGCGCACCCTCATTCCAAATTTGCCACAACACAAAATTAAATTGCAGTTCACAGCTTTCAATCTGGAGGAAGATTATGACTATCTTTTTGTTTACGACGGGCCAAATACAAACGCACCTTTAATTAATGACAGCGGTTTTTCGGGCACTTTTATTATCCCGACGATTACGTCAACTGCTCCTGATGGTTCGCTTACAATTGAGTTCTATTCCGATCAGGGAGTAACAGCTTCGGGGTTTGCCGCGACGGTCAGCTGCGAACAAAATCTGGGAATAAATAGCAACCAGAATATTGATTTTACATACTATCCAAATCCAACCAATAGCATTGTCAATATTATTTCAAACACCGAAATAACTAATGTTGCAGTTTACAACATTCAAGGTAGATTGCTCTACAATGAGAATAAATCGGAAGTGGAAAAGCAGGTAGATATTTCTGCATTTGCCAGCGGCACTTACTTTTTTAAGGTGAAGTTTGACGAAGCAGAGGCAAATTTCAAGATAGTGAAGAACTAAAAAAATGCCGCTAATTGCGGCATTTTAAATCTATAGTGTGATTGTGTTAATCATCGCCAACGCTTTCTTGACCGAAGTTACGTTCTCAAATGTCAGCATTAAGCGGAGTCCATTTGCCGTCTGCTTTTCCTTCATTTTAGCAACATGGGAATTTTTCTGAATAAATTCGAGAACTTTAGTGAATCGGTTTGATTGGTAGTAAGGCGAATTCTGATCAGACACAAAATATCCGGTCATTTTTCCTTGTTTCATCACCAGCTTTTCGATACCGATTTTCGATGCAATCCATTTAATTCGGATGCTGTCTAACAACGCTCTGGCAGGTTTTGGAACCGGACCAAATCTGTCAGTCAATCGCACTTCGAAAGCTTCAAGCTCCTTTTCATCCTTGATCAAACTCAACTCATTGTACAGATTAAGTCGCTCTGAAATGTTATTCACATAATCATCAGGAAACAACAATTCGAAATCTGCATCGATCTGAATATCTTTCACATATTCCTTGTCGGACGTTTCCTCGGTCTGATACAAATCGCTGAACTCATTTTCCTTTAATTCGTCAATCGCCTCATTCATGATTTTTTGATAGGTCTCAAAACCAATCTCATTGATGAAACCACTTTGCTCGCCTCCAAGCAAATCGCCCGCGCCCCTGATTTCAAGATCCTTCATCGCAATGTTAAATCCGCTTCCAAGTTCGCTAAATTGCTCAAGTGCATGTATTCGTTTGCGCGCATCTTCAGTCATTACAGAATATGGCGGCGTTATAAAATAACAAAATGCTTTTTTATTGCTACGACCAACCCGACCACGCATCTGATGAAGATCAGACAATCCAAAATTGTTGGCATTATTGATAAAAATCGTATTGGCATTCGGAACATCCAAACCACTTTCAATTATTGTCGTTGCAACAAGAACGTCAAATTCGCCGTTCATAAAGGCCAACATCAATTCCTCCAGTTTTTTACCGTCCATTTGCCCGTGACCAATCCCAACGCGCGCATCAGGAACCAATCGCTGAATCATACCGGCAATCTCCTTTATGTTTTCAATGCGGTTGTTGATAAAGAAAACCTGTCCGTTTCTTTGGATCTCATACGAAATAGCGTCCCGGATGGTCTCTTCATTAAAACCTACTACATGTGTCTCGATCGGATATCTGTTTGGCGGCGGCGTATTGATAACCGATAAATCCCGGGCGGCCATCAACGAGAATTGAAGCGTTCGCGGAATCGGTGTTGCCGTTAATGTAAGCGTATCGACGTTTGATGCGATCGTCTTGAGTTTATCTTTAACATTCACACCAAATTTCTGCTCCTCGTCAACAATCAACAATCCCAAATCTTTAAAAACCACATTTTTGTTGACAAGCTGATGCGTTCCGATCACGATGTCGAGCTTTCCTTCTGTTAGTTGTTTCAGCGTTTCAGCTTTTTCTTTCGCGGTCCTGAATCTGTTCAAATAACCGATTGATACCGGCATTTCCTTTAATCGCTCCGAAAATGTGCGGTAATGTTGATAGGCGAGAATCGTGGTCGGAACGAGGACTGCAACCTGTTTTCCATTATCAACAGCTTTAAATGCCGCCCGAATCGCAACCTCAGTTTTCCCGAATCCAACATCGCCACAAACCAAACGATCCATGGGACGCTCACTTTCCATATCCGATTTGACGTCCTGAGTTGCCTTTGTCTGATCGGGCGTATCTTCATAGATAAACGACGATTCAAGTTCCAATTGAAGATAACTGTCGGGATTATATTGAAAACCTTTTTCCAACCGGCGTTTTGCGTATAATTGGATGAGGTTGAAAGCAATATGTCTGACTCGTGCCTTGGTTTTTTGCTTTAGAACTTTCCACGCATTCGAACCAAGCTTGTAAATTTTTGGCGGCGCGCCATCTTTACCGTTGTATTTTGAAATTTTATGAAGCGAATGGATGCTGACATAAACGATATCATTATCGGCGTAAACCAACTTTATCGCTTCCTGAAGCTTGCCTTCATTGCTGATTTTCTGCAATCCGCCGAACTTTCCGATTCCGTGATCGATATGGGTCACATAATCGCCAACCGAAAGGGTGTTGAGTTCCTTCAGTGTTAGCGCTTGCTTTTTAGCGTAACCGTTCTTAATATTAAATTTGTGATATCGCTCAAAAATCTGATGATCGGTATAAACCGCGATCCGATTTTCGGTATCTATAAAACCTTGGTAAAGCGGAAAAACAACAGTTTCATACTGCTTTCTGACATCTTCGTGATTTTGTTCGTCAATCGATTCAAAAATGTCATGAAATCGTTTTGCCTGAGTATCATTCGAACAAAAAAGGTAATTTTTGATGCCGTCCGAATGGTTTTCACTGAGATCATTTAGCAATAAATCGAATTGTTTGTTGAATGACGGCTGTGGTTTGATCGAAAACTCAAACGACGCATCCGATTTATAAAACGACGCCGAAGCGAGTTCCACCAAAGCAAAATCAAGTGATTTTTTGACAAACGACTTTCGGTCCAAGAAAAGTTCCTCGGGCGAAACATGTTTTACAGTCGCATCCAATTTCTCAAACGATTCAGATGCTTTTTCGAAAAGTTTATCGAGTTGGGTAAAAATCAATTCCGGATTCTGCAAAAATAAAATCGTCTTCTCGCTGATGTAATCCAGAAAGCTTTCACGTTTGTCGCGGAAAAATTTATTCTCAACATTCGGAATGATGGTAATCTTCTTTTGCTTTTCGATCGAGAGCTGCGTTTCCACATCAAAAGATCTGATACTTTCAACCTCATTTCCAAAAAACTCAATTCGGTATGGATTGTCGTTTGAAAACGAAAAAACGTCTATGATTCCGCCACGAACTGAAAATTCGCCGGGTTCAGTAATGAAATCAACTCGCCTGAATTCGTATTCAAACAGCACTTCATTTATAAATTCGATTGAAATCTGATCGCCAACGGCAACTTTCAGCGTGTTTTTTTCAAGTTCCTTTCGGGTGATCACTTTCTCGAAAACAGCATCGGCGTACGTAACGATGATTGCCGGCTTTTTTCGGGAATTCAGCCGATTCAATACTTCTGCGCGAAGCAAAATGTTTGCATTGTCGGTTTCCTCAATTTGATACGGTCGCCGATACGACCCCGGATAAAACAAAACATCTTGTTCACCCAGCATTTGCTCGAGATCGTTTAGATAATATGCCGCCTCTTCTTTATCCTGAAGAATTAACATGAACGGCGATTCAGTTTTCTCGAAAAGCGCATGTGTGACAAATGACAATGATGATCCGATGAGACCTTTTACGTGAACTTTCCGCTCGCCGGTGCCAAGTTTGGCTGCAATGGCATTTACTTTTTCGCTACCGCGATATTTATTTAGTACGTCTTGCTTCAAGGGGATTGAATTTTCTTGCGTGGCCGAGATCGGTCCATTAAACTTTTTCGCTGAATCGGACTTGTAATTTCTTTTGGCGCCGCGTTCGGGATGGCGCGACTTGTGTCAAGCATCCGAATCATATCTGCTTCGCCTTCTTCACGCGGAATTCGGCTTTTTCTAACAATTTCGTCAAATTGTTCTTGCAGCGATCGAACGTGTATGTTGATTTCGCCGATTAGCGTCGTAACTTGTTCGGAGTCGATTTGATTGACGCTCAGAAATAAATCTAATGCGTGAACCTTTGTTGCCAGTACCGAAATCCGACTGCGTATTTCGGGTTTGTCGTATTTCAACGGAATGTTAGTTCGAAGTTTGTCTACTCGCAACGACAACGTTTGTGCTTTTTTGCGGAAAGCGCCAATGCTGGTTGTTGGCTTTTGTGAAAGCTCATTCAGGAATTCGCGCCAAGCCGACCAAATTCCGGTTAATTCCTGCGAAGTTGGATTTGCTGGTTGCGCTTCAAAACGCCAGGCCTGATCGATTTTGGCAAATGTTGCCTCGGCGCGTTCAGCCTCTTTCTGATTTGCCGCCAATCGTTTTTCGTCATCCGAATTGCAAGACGACAAAAACAACGCGATAGCCATCAAGCAAATAGTGAATAATTTCATTAATAATGATTTGCGCAAAGTTACGAATACCGTTCAGGATACGTAAGATAGCCAATAAGAATTATTTGTTAACATCAGCCGCCCCGGCTTTTATTAATTCTTCGCGAAAGCTTATATTTGCAGTAAACCGGAAAATATGCCAAAAGTACTTATCATCGGAGCCTGCGGGCAAATTGGAACTGAGCTCACCCATAAATTGCGCGAGTTGTACGGAACAGAAAATGTTATCGCTTCCGATATAAGAAAGTTGAATACCGACGTGGTAAACAGTGGTCCGTTTGAGGTTGTGAACGCACTCGATTTCAATCAGGTTGAACATTTGATCGAAAAGCACGAAATTGAAGAAGTGTATTTGATGGCGGCATTACTTTCGGCGACTGCTGAAAAAAATCCCGCATTTGCATGGGATCTGAACATGAACTCGCTTTTTCATGTTTTAAACCTGGCTAAAGCTGGAAAAATCAAAAAGATCTTCTGGCCATCGAGCATCGCGGTTTTTGGACCGACAACGCCAAAAGAACAAACACCACAATTTACGATCGCAGAACCATCAACGGTTTATGGAATCAGCAAACAATCCGGCGAACGCTGGTGCGAATATTACCATAATTTGTTTGGTGTCGATGTTCGAAGCATCAGATATCCGGGACTTATCAGCTGGACGTCACCTCCGGGCGGCGGAACAACGGATTACGCGGTAGACATTTTCCATAAAGCGCTTGAAAGCGGAACCTACGAATGCTTTTTGTCTGAAAAAACGAAAATGCCAATGATGTATATGGATGATGCAATTCGCGCGACCATCGAAATCATGGAAGCTCCGGCTGAAAACATCAAAATCCGCTCGTCGTATAATCTTGCGGCGATCAGTTTTACACCGGAAGAAATTGCCGATGAAATCAAAAAACACCTTCCCGAATTTACAATAACCTACGAACCGGATTTCCGTCAGAAGATTGCTGACAGTTGGCCGGCAAGTATCGATGATTCAGCCGCTCGTGAACATTGGGGTTGGAAGCACAACTTCGATTTGGCGAAAACTGCTGAAGTTATGATCGAAAACCTTCGATAGCTTACCTGCTTTTAAGTGTTTTAATTAAAGCTTCATCGAAAGCCGATTTGTTGTTAACCACTTCAAGGGTGTTGTCGTTCGGAATCGTCATTGATAAAACATAATGCGCAATCTTCCAGCTGCCGTCAATTTTCCGTGCAACTCCCGACCCTCGACATAATTTCATATTTCGCGTGTCCAGCAATTCGTCGAACCAAGCGGTTTTGCCATCATCGGATAGGTAGATATTTCGCTCGATGGATCTAAAATTCCAGGCACGGCCGCGATCAAAAAACGGTTTTGAAAATTCTTTGAAACTTTTGAGATTCCAATTTTCGGTTGGATCGGTGCCGATGAAGACCGCATTATCCGTAAAATGAGAGAAATAAACGTCAAATTTAGCTTCGGCGGCCGCCCGATGCCACGACGTTATCATGTTGTCGATTTGAGTTCGATCGTCTGTTTGCGACCAAGAGCAATGGCAAACAAGTAACAATACGGCATAAAAAAACTTCATCGGATTCGGTTTTGTAGATAAAAATCTAAAATACTAAAATCTGATGAAGTTCTGACTGAAATGCGTCATTATGCCAAATTACGACCTTTCGTTAAATTCTTAAAAGCCGAAATGGCGCCAATGAAATATTGTCGGTCAAAGTTCTTGACACGAATCTTGATCTCTTTACTATCGAGCGTTTTAATATTCAAATTGTAACTGTCGTCTGACAGAAATAGATTGATTCCCGGGAAACCGCTGAAGTATTTCGACTTCTTTTTGGTAAGGTACATTTTCGACACTTTGTCTAGTGCCAATTTTACTTTTTTGTCGCCGTAGGTAATATCGAGTTGTTTGTCGTCGATTTTTACGTACGGGTTGTTCAAAACTGCATTAGTCATAATCTTCTTTACAATGTTAACCTGTGAAACTTAAATAATCTACCGCGAGAAATGTATCGTTTGGTCGGGTAAATCGCAACCAATACGTGATCAAAATGACAAATTTAAATTGCCATAAACATAGGTGCAAAGTTCGGTCGTTTATATAGAATTGATTTGTATGATTTTTATCGGATGTTATATAATTACCACCTTGGCCGCGTTAGTGGTTGGAGCGGGAAATCCTTTTGTGGCGCGATAGCAGGCCGCAAAAGATTGAAGCGGAAGACACGGCCTTCGGCAACGCCCAAAAACTACTTATTTTTAGTGAAGAATTTTTGAAGTTTCTGTACCCATTTTGGCTCTTCCATCTCGTTTTCGAGCAAGAAACTGTACGGATGCAAGCGCGGAATGTGGTCGCAGATGATTTTTAAAATGGCGAACATCGGGATAAAAAGCACCATTCCGGCAACGCCCCAAACGAGCTCTCCCAGAACGATCGCGATGATTGTAAATACCGGGCTGATGTCGAGACTGTGACCCTCAACCAGTGGTTCGATGATATTATTGTCGATAACCTGGGCTACGATTAATACGATGGCGACTGGCAGAATTATTTCGGGTGATCCACCGATAAGTGCCATGGCAAGCGGGAAAAAGCCACCGATAAACGCGCCGACATACGGAATTATGGTTGGCAGAACCGCCACAAGCGAAATCAGAATCGCATTTTCAAGTCCGAATATCGAGAAACCAAGCATGTAAAACACCGCCAAGAATGCCATTGATATGAGTCGCGCAACTAAATACTGCGCGGCGACTTCGGTAATTTCAGAAATTTCTTTTTCAACTTGAGGCCGATTTTCCGCATCGACCAGTTTGAGGAAGAATTCCTGATATTTTTCGCGTTTCCACATCCAAAAGAAAAAATAGAGTAGTACGAGCACAAAACTGGTGAGAATGTTCATAAAGCCGGACATAAAGGTCGTAAAAGCTTGTCCGCCCGAATCGCTGACCTTTTTCATTCCTTTCACGGCGTATTGTTGTTGCTCTCCGATCGAAATCCCGTAATTGGATTCGATAAATTGTTGAACAGTTTTGATAAGTTCAGTTATCTTGGATTGCATTTGCGGCCAATCGTCGGCGATGCTTGCTCCTTGCGCGGCCACAACGCCAATCACGGCACCGACGAAAATCAGGATCAGAAATATTCCGATAAATGTCGACATCACCCGACCTACGCCCCAATTTTCGAGCTTATTGCAAACCGGTCGTAACAACATGGCAAGCAAAATGCTAAAAAATAGCGGTACTAAAAACGTTTTGCCGAAGTGCAGAATAACGCCCGTCAGGATGAGTAGCAGCAACAAGGCGTTGGCGCGGTAGATCGAAATGCTTTTCATTACATGTCTTCTTCTTTTCCTCTTTCGAAGAAATTGACGTAGAAAAAGCTGTCGGGGTTGAGGTTCATTTCGATAAAGGCGGAGTTGATCTGTGTCATTCGCGCTTCATCGACCGGAAAGCCGGCGGTGTTCAAAAATTCGGTGAACTCTTCGAGATTTTCAAATCTGAAACTCAGTTTGCTGTTCAGGGAATAGGCGGTGAATTTAAAATCGAGGCGATTGCCGGCGGCGTCCTCAAGTGCGGGTTTAAATCCGGCCGCATCGAGAGCTTGATTGATGGTTTTAAAATTTTCTTTCATTATCGTGTGTTGGTTAGGCTTAACCCGAATTTAAAGCTAATTTGGCTAAAAGTGAGTAAAGATTTGTTAAAACTGTTTTGATATGGTTTTAAATTAACGCCAATAAAAAAACCCGCCGGTTTAGGGCGGGTTGTTTTTTATTACCAGATTTTCACTCGTTTTTCAGGAGCGAGATAGAGTTTGTCGCCTGGTTTCACATTAAATGCTTCGTACCATTCGTCAATATTTCTTACGATGCCGTTTACACGGAAGATTGCAGGCGAATGCGGATCGGATGCGATTTGGTTGCGAAGGGCTTCATCACGCGATTTGCTCGCCCAAACCTGAGCCCAGCCGATAAATACGCGTTGCTCGCCGTTGAATCCGTCCATAACCGGTGATTTCTTGCCATTAAGGCTCATTTTATACGCTTTTAGAGCGATTGATAGTCCGCCGAGATCACCGATGTTTTCACCGAGTGTGAACGCGCCGTTGACTTTTAATCCGGGTAGAACTTCAAATTCGTTGTATTGCGAAACAAGTGCCGAGGTTCGTTTGTTGAACGCCTCGAGATCGGCAGGTTTCCACCAGTTTCTCATCACGCCGTCGCCATCAAAAGTGCTTCCCTGGTCGTCAAATCCGTGTCCGATTTCGTGACCGATAACCGCCCCGATTGCGCCGTAGTTTACAGCATCGTCGGCATTCATATCGAAGAACGGCGGCTGAAGGATTGCAGCCGGGAAAACGATCTCGTTTAACGTCGGATTGTAATATGCGTTAACGGTTTGTGGCGTCATTCCCCATTCGGTTCTGTCTACAGGTTTGCCCAATTTAGCAAGTTGACGGTTGTATTCGAATTCGGTTGCGCGAACCTGGTTTCCGTATATGTCGCCTTTAACAACTTTCAACGCCGAGTAATCGCGCCATTTGTCAGGATAACCGATTTTCGGAGTAAACAGTTTTAGCTTTTTAAGCGCTTCTTTTTTGGTTTCTTCCGTCATCCAATCGAGGTTTTTGATGCTTTCTTCATAAGCTTTCAAGAGATTGTCGACAAGTTTGGTCATTCGCTCTTTAGCTTCCGGCGAGAAGTGTTTCTTTACGTAAACTTCACCGACGATTTCACCAAGATTTGCGTTTACGGTTGATACCGCACGTTTCCAAAGTGGTTTTTGTTCGGGTTGCCCGGAAAGAACAACGCCATAGAATTTGAAGTTTTCCTCATCCAATTTTGCCGTCAATGATTCTGAGGCGTCATCAACAAGGTTCCACTGAAGATACGCTTTCCAGGTATCAATTGGCGTCGACTTTACGATAGTGCCAAATGCTTTTGTATAATCGACCTGGGTTACAACAATGCTATCTTGTCCTGTGATTTTGGCGTTGTTCAGCATCGCGGTCCAATCGTAGCCCGGAGCAAGCTTAGACAAATCGGTTATCGCGTATTTGTTGTACATTGCTGTGATAACGCGCGCCTGCTCTTTCTTCATATGAGCGGCTGCAATCTTGGTTTCAAGCGCCATAATGCTTGCCGCTTTCTTTTCGGCATCCGAAATCCCAACCAAATTTAGCATCGTGCCAATGTGTTTTTGGTATTTCGTGCGAATGTCAGCCGACCCCGCATCCTTGTCAAAATAGTACTCTCGTTCCGGAAGTCCGATTCCGCCTTGCCATGTATATAACATGTAACGCGTTGGATCTTTAAAGTCTTCGATGATTCCGATACTCAATGGCGTGCGTGTGCCGCGAATATTGGCCGATCCGAAATATGCCGCCAGATCTGTGTGGTTTTTAATGTTGTCAATGGCCTTGAGTTCGGCTGCAATTGGCGTTATTCCTTTTGCATCGCGCGTTTTCAGGTCCATATACGATTGATAGAAATCGCCGATTTTTTGCTCGTTCGAACCTTCAGCAAATTTTCCTTTTGCCGATTCTTCGATGATGTTCTTTACGTCTTCGATCGCTTTGTCGTCTACAATATGACCTGCGCCATAACTCGATTTGTCGCTCGGAATCTCAGTAGCTTTATCCCATGCGCCGTTCACGTACTTTGTAAAATCGTCGCCGGGTTTAACCAACGTGTCCATGTTTTTGACAATAACACCCGAATGTAGTTCGGTTGTAGTGGTTCTGGTCTCCGATCGGTTGCAAGCCGTGAGAAGCGCAAATGAAATCGCGACCGCGGCAAGCTGACAGGTCCTGGTTTTTCTGATCATATTATTTATTAATTAAGTGAATTTTGGAAAGCATTGTTTTGTCGGACTTTACTGCACTTTGTTACAATATCGATATAGCCGCCTTATTTTACAAAACTAAAGTTAAAAGTTGATGATTCAGTTTATGTGATGTATAACTTTATCTGCTACCGCACAATTTAGAGCGCATGATGCCAAACCATTCATTTGACGATATATACAAGGCCAATTTCGAAGAGCCGCGCATTTTCATTGACAAGAAAAAAGGCAGGCAATTAATCAACGATCTGACTTCATGGATGTTTTGCACCAAAAAAGAGTTTCTCGATTTTCCAACGTTTCAAAGCACCGGGGAATCGCTGCGAAACCGGTTAGCCGAGTTGTTGCAGCAGGAACTAAGCAGCGAATCAGCCTCGCAGCTGGTTGCCGATAAATTTTTTGAGCAAATTCCGCATATCCACGGCCTGCTTACCGACGACCTCAATGCCGTACTTGAATTTGATCCTGCTGCGAAAAGCAAAAACGAAGTCATGCTGGCGTATCCGGGATTTTTCGCGATAACTGTCCACCGCATCGCCCATTTTTTGTGGACGCACAATATAAACCTTATCGCCCGGCTTTTAGCAGAATTCGCTCACGGCAAGACCGGAATAGACATTCATCCGGCGGCGCGAATTGGTCGGCGGTTCTTTATCGACCACGGAACCGGAGTTGTCATTGGCGAAACGACAATCATCGGCGACGATGTCAAAATCTACCAAGGCGTAACCCTTGGCGCGCTTAGTGTAAGCCGCGATAAAGTCGCAGTAAAGCGTCATCCCACAATCGAAAACAACGTGATTATCTATTCAAATGCGACAATCCTCGGTGGTGAAACCACAATCGGTGAAGGCGCGATCATCGGTGGCAACGTATGGGTCACATCGTCGATCCCTGCGCACTCACTTGTTTTTCACAAAAGCGAAATCAGTATCAAAAGCAGGCAGGTATTTCCCGAAGCAATTAATTTCAGTATTTAAAATTTAGAATTATGAGAGCAGAAAATATTTTAGAAACAATAGGCAAAACGCCGGTTGTAAAGATCAACAGGTTGTTTGGCGAGAACAGAAATGTTTGGATCAAACTCGAAAAAACAAACCCGGGCAACAGCATCAAAGACCGCATCGCGGTGGCCATGATCGAAGACGCCGAACAAAAAGGAATCTTAAAACCCGGAAGCACCATCATTGAACCGACTTCGGGAAATACGGGTATCGGACTCGCTCTGGTTGCCGCCGTTAAGGGCTATAAGGTTATCTTGGTAATGCCTGAATCGATGAGCGTTGAACGCAGAAAACTAATGGAAATCTACGGCGCAACTTTCGAACTCACGCCACGCGAAAAAGGAATGAAAGGCGCCATCGAACGCTCGGCCGAACTCGTCGAATCGATTGAAGGAGCGTGGTCGCCAAAACAGTTCGACAACCCGGCAAACATAGAAATTCACAAATCCACTACGGCTCAGGAAGTTTTTGAAGATTTTCCCGAGGGACTCGACTACATCATCACCGGGGTTGGAACAGGCGGACATATCACTGCGCTGTCTGAGGTTTTGAAAGAAAAGTGGGCCAACTTAAAAGTGATTGCTGTCGAGCCAGAGCTTTCACCGGTTCTGTCTGGCGGAAGCCCCGGGCCGCACCCGATTCAAGGGATCGGAGCAGGATTTGTTCCTCAAAATTACCACGCCGGCGTTATCGATGAGGTAATCGCGGTTTCTAAAGAGGACGCCTTTAAGTATGCAAAAGATTTGGCGCGGTTGGAGGGCATTTTAGGCGGAATCTCGACCGGTAGCGCGCTTGCAGCTGTGGCAAGGAAAATCGCCGAACTTCCAGAAAATTCGCGCATCCTGACATTCAATTACGACACCGGCGAACGCTATCTTTCTGTTGATGGCCTGTTTTAGTATCTTTACAAAATGACAGATATTTCAACTAGGGAAGATGTTGGGAAAGTGGTGCGCGCGTTTTACAATAAGGTACGCGCCGACGAAACCTTGGGTCCCATATTCAATTCGATGATCGATGATTGGGAAGAACATCTTGAAAAGTTAACTGATTTCTGGACGATGACCTTGTTTGGCGGTCGCAGTTACGGCGGAAATCCGATTACTGCCCATCAGGAAGTTGACGAGAAAGTCGCGTCGGGGATCACGCCATACCATTTTGGCACCTGGCTAAATTTGTGGTTTGCCACGCTGGAGGAACTATTTTCGGGTGAGAACGCCGAGACTTTAAAGCGTCGGGCGCGCAAAATGCAGACTTTTTTGATGATTGCCATTTTCGAAAACCGACAAAAGAAAGGGTTGTTGTAATTTTTGGGCGTTGCCTCCGGCCCGCGCTGTCCGCTTTATTCCTCGCTGTCGCTGCGGGGTACCGCTTCCCATCGCTAACGCACAAGTACGAGAATAACTATTGCTGATTTGAATCCGCATTCGGTCAGAAAAGCGGCCTAAACGAGTTTGCGGCTCTTTGGGCGGGATTGATGCTGTTGCAAAGCCGGAACAATATCGAAGGAGATTGAGTTATGGAGTGCGCCAGGGGTTGAAGCAAAGTGCCGTGCACTGCGAAAGACCCGACCGCTTTTTGCGCCGGTGGTAGCGCACAAAGGGGTGGCGCCAAAATATAAAAAGGTAGATTTGGAATAGTGATCCCGCCAAGAATCGAACTTGGATCTAAAGTTTAGGAAACTTCTATTCTATCCGTTGAACTACGGGACCTGAAAATAAAAAAGGCCATCATTTCTGATAGCCTTTCTTTTTGCTCCCCCTCTTGGGCTCGAACCAAGGACCCTCTGATTAACAGTCAGATGCTCTAACCAACTGAGCTAAGGAGGAAGGCGTATTGCCTTTTAAAGCGGTGCAAATATAAGGCGAAAAATGATTATCGCAAATATTTCGCGCTTAATTTTTCAATTTTTTTTTATTTAAATATGGCTTTGTAAATGTCGTTACCGTTTGCAAACAGTACTAAGGTGATTAACAGGATGAAACCGGCGAGTTGCGCATATTCCATAAATTTGTCACTTGGTTTGCGTCGGGTGATCATTTCGTACAAAAGGAACATAACGTGGCCACCGTCGAGCGCCGGAATCGGCAACAGGTTCATCACGCCAAGCATGATTGAAAGCAGCGCGGTAATTCCCCAAAACGCTTCCCAGCTCCAATGTTGCGGGAAAATGTCATAAATCGCTTTAAAACCGCCGACACCTTTGTATGCGCCGGTGTTCGGGTTGAAAATCATCTTTAATTGGCGGGCGTAACCTGAAAGCTGATCCTTTCCTTTTTGGATTCCAACCGGAATAGATGCCAAAAATCCATACTTTTCGCGGTTAACTTCGTAGACGCCGAGACGCTCCAAATTATCGTATGGCATCCTTACGGCATAAGCAACCCCAATTTTAGCGCTATCGCTGACTTTCAAAAGTACCGGGACTTCTTTTTCATCCCGGAAAACAGTAGCCGGAACGGTTTGTCCTTTTACAGTTTCAAAGACTGATTGCGCTTCATCGGCAAATTTAAGTGGTCTGCCGTTGACCGTCAGAATAATGTCTTTTGTTTTAAGCTGATCTTTGTTTGGCGATTCGTCCTGAATTTGCGAAACGACGAATGGAAGTCGCAGATCTACAACCGGCGATTTTTCACCTTGTAGGAATTTATCGATAAAGTCGATTGGCAGATCGATGGTTTTTTCTTCGCCGTTACGCTCAACAACGATTTGCTTTCCGAGTAGGATACGCTCGTTGAGTTCGTGGAATTTATCTTCTTTAACGCCGTCAACAGATATAATCTTATCGCCGGTTTGGAGTCCGACGCTCTCAACGATTGGATTTGTGATCCAAACACCGTTTTTGACGTTAGAATTGTCGATGTAAAGTTCGCCGTACATAAACGCCATTCCGATATAGATCAAAAATGCTAAAATGAAATTGACCGTAACTCCGCCAAGCATGATGATTAAACGTTGCCACGCCGGTTTTGATCTAAATTCCCAAGGTTGTGCGGGTTGGTTCATCTGCTCTTTGTCCATGCTCTCATCGATCATTCCCGCGATTTTTACATAACCGCCAAGTGGAAGCCAACCGATTCCGTATTCGGTTTCGCCTATTTTTTTCTTGAGCAGTGAAAACTTCACGTCAAAGAACAGGTAGAATTTCTCAACACGGGTTTTAAAAATTTTAGCCGGGATATAATGGCCAAGTTCGTGTAGTACAATGAGTAGTGAAAGGCTCAATAGAAATTGAGAAAGCTTTATAAGTATTTCCATTTTGTGAATCAGGTTCTAAGCGGGCAAAAATAGTGTTTTATGTTTACTCTTTTGTTGCGTGTTAATTTTTGGATATTTAAATGTTTGTTAATAAGCAGACGGCTGTTTCGGTATTTTAGGTAAGTGCGTAACTTTACTAGCACTCATTTTATACTTAAACCTCATTTATGTCGTCAATACTGTTCTCTGCGTTACAAATTAAAAGCATCATATTAAAAAATCGCATCGCAATTTCGCCGATGTGTCAATATTCCGGTCACGATGGTTTTGCAACCGATTGGCATCTGGTTCATCTTGGAAGCCGCGCGGTTGGTGGCGCATCGCTGGTTATTCAGGAAGCTACAGCGGTTTCGCCGGAAGGTCGGATTTCTCCTGGCGACCTCGGAATCTGGAAAGACGAGCATGTTGAAAAATTAAAGTCGATCACTCATTTTATTTTGAGTCAGAACTCGATTCCCGGAATTCAATTGGCGCACGCCGGTCGAAAGGGAAGCGTGACGCCGCCCTGGCAGGATAATTTGAAAATCGGTCCGGAAAATGACGGATGGGAAACTGTTGGTCCGACTGATGTCGGCTATCACAACGACGCACATCCACCGGTTGCTTTAGGTCAAGGTGGTATCGAAAAAGTCATAGCCGACTTTAAACTCGCAGCCGCTCGTGCCGTTATTGCCGGTTATAAAGTTGTCGAAATTCATGCGGCTCACGGATATTTATTGCACCAATTTTTATCGCCGCTCACAAACACGCGAACAGATTCGTATGGAGGTTCGTTTGAAAATCGCATCCGATTAACACTCGATGTTGTTGAAGCAGTTCAAAGCGAATGGCCTTCAGATCTCCCGCTATTTGTGCGAATTTCCGCTACCGATTGGGCTGAAGGCGGATGGGACATCGAAGAATCGGTGGAACTTTCGAAAATATTAAAAGAAAAAGGTGTTGATCTGATCGACGTTTCGTCAGGCGGAAATGTGTCCCATCAGCAAATTCCGGTGGCGCCAAATTATCAGGTTCCGTTTGCGGAAAGGATCCGGAGTGAAAGCGGAGTCAAAACCGGCGCTGTCGGATTGATTACCGATGCCCGTCAAGCGGAAGAAATCCTTCAAAGCGATAAAGCCGATCTGATTCTTTTCGGCCGTGAATCGCTTCGCAACCCGCATCTTCCATTGGCTTTTGCCGATGAATTAAAAGCCGATGTTCCGTGGCCAAATCAATATTCTCGCGCAAAACTATAACACATGCAACAACTTAAAACGGGATTGCTGTCATACGGAATGTCGGGGAAAGTTTTTCACGCGCCGTTTCTTGCCTTGCATCCCGGGTTTGAACTGGTTTCGGTTTGGGAGCGATCTTCCAAAAACGTTCAAAACGATTATCCGCAGGTTAAGAGCTGTGATTCGCTCGAAGAGCTTTTATCTTCTGATGTCGATTTGATTATTGTAAATACGCCGGTTTATACGCATTTTGAATATGCAAAAAAGGCGATCTTAGCCGGAAAACACGTGGTGGTTGAAAAAGCGTTTACGGCAACCGTCGCTGAAGCTGAAGAACTTCACGAGTTGGCAATTCGCAAAAAAGTGACGCTGTCGGTTTTTCAAAACAGGCGTTGGGACAGCGATTTTAAAACCGTTGAAGACATTTATCGCAAAAATATTATCGGCGACATCGTTGAAGCTGAAATTCATTTTGACAGATACAATCCGAAATTGAGTCCGAAGCAACATAAGGAAGTTGCGAATTCCGGTTCGGGCGTGTTGCGTGATCTTGGCTCGCATATCATCGATCAGGCGCTTTATCTTTTTGGTTTTCCAGATGAATTGTTTGCTGACATTCGCATCACTCGGGAGGAATCGGTAGTCGATGACTGGTTTGATATTACGCTGTTTTATCCGAAATTCCGCGTGCGACTCAAAGCGGGTTTTTTCGTTCGGGAGCCGTTGCCTTCATATGTGCTTCACGGTAAAATCGGCTCATTTATAAAAAGCCGCGGCGATGTTCAGGAAGACGACCTTAAAGCCGGGAAAATTCCGATGGTAAATGATTGGGGAAAAGAGCCTCAATACAAATCTGGAGTTTTGCATACTGAAATCGAAGGTGTTGTCGTACGCGAAAACATGCCTACGATTCCCGGAAATTACTATGATTATTTCGATCAATTATATCAGTCAATAAAAAAGAAATCACCTGTTCCGGTATCGGCTGAAGATGGCATTAAAACCATGCGGATCATCGAAGCCGCAGAATTGAGCAATAAAGAAAAAAAGACGATCAAATTATGGAGTTAAGAGCAATAGGAGAAACCGATCTGGAAATTTACCCGTTGGTTTTCGGCGGAAATGTTTTCGGCTGGACCATCGACGAGAAGCAATCTTTTAAATTGTTGGACGAATTTGTTGGCGGCGGATTCAACTGCGTCGATACGGCTGACAGTTATTCGCGTTGGGCGCCCGGAAATGTTGGCGGCGAATCTGAAACCATCATCGGAAAATGGATGTCTGACAGAAAGAACCGGAAGGATATCATATTGGCGACCAAAGTCGGATCAGACATGGGCGACGGTAAAAAGGGTCTCAAGAAATCATATGTGATTCAGGCTGCTGAAGATTCGCTTAGGCGTTTGAAAACGGATTACATCGACCTTTATCAAACACATTTTGACGACGAGTCGACGCCGGTTGACGAAACCCTGGAAGCATACGACGACCTCATTAAAGCAGGAAAAGTTCGATATATTGGAGCATCCAACATGTCGACAGATCGCTTCAAAGAGTCGTTGACAGCGGCGTCTGAAAAAGGTTTGCCAATTTATCAATGCGTTCAGCCACATTATAATTTGTACTCGCGGGAACAATTTGAAAGCACATTCGAGCCGATATGCCTCGGGAATAAGATCGGTGTGATTACTTATTTCTCGTTGGAAAGCGGATTTTTGACGGGCAAGTATCGCTCGAAGAAGGACCTTGATAAGAGTCCGCGTGGCGGAAATATGGAAAAATATTTGGACGAACGTGGCGTTAGAATTTTAGATGCACTGGATAAAGTTGCCGGCGATTATAATTCGGTTCCGGCTGCGGTGGCATTAGCTTGGCTTATCAACCGACCATCTGTTACTGCGCCAATTGCGAGTGCAACGTCGGTTGAACAACTGAAAACCCTTATGAGCGCGCCTTTGCTTGAACTCAACGCAGACGCCATCCGATTTTTAAACTCTAACAGCAATTGGTAATGGATCCGATTCAATTAAAATTTAAAGACGACGGGAAATTTCCAAACAGCAAATTTCCACTTTTGATTTACAAGAATATTTTCACTTTTGAGCACAACGACCCCGATCATATCGAGAGCCATTTTGCGAAGAAAAATTGGACAAATTCATGGCGCGACGGGATTTTCGATTACCATCACTACCATTCGGTCACGCACGAAGTTCTTGGTGTTTTCAGCGGTTTTGCAACAGTTCAGTTTGGTGGTGAGAATGGTGAGAAAGTTGGCCTTGAGGAAGGCGATGTGGTTGTGATTCCGGCCGGAGTGGCACACAAATGCATCAGCGCATCAGCGGATTTTCAGGTCGTTGGCGCGTATCCAAATGGCAGCGATTACGACATTTTGAAAGGTGACGAATCCGATCGCCCTAAAGCCGAAGAAAATATCGCGAACGTTCCGATTCCCGACAATGATCCGGTATACGGTAAAATGGAAGGCCTTCTCGCGATTTGGAAAGAGCAGAAATCAACTTAGTTGCAGTTACTCTTTTACGAATTTAAGTGACTTGGTACCGGCTTGTGTTGTGATGCTGATGATGTGAATTCCGCTTGAAAGCGATGAAACGTCGATAGTAGAACTGTTGCCGGAATGCAATTTTTGACCGATGACATTGTAAATCGATACGTTTGAAATCTGCAGGTTCTCCGGCATGGAAATGGTTAAAGTCGACTTTGCCGGATTTGGCGCGATCGAAATTTGTTGTAAAAAATCAAAAGTATCGGTTGCAAGAATGGCGGTCGAATTGGGAGCAGCGAGAATGTCATTGTTGCGGTCAAAAATCACATCGGCAACTTCAAAAGGCACGTCGACAATAAAAGCTTGAAGATCACTGTTGTTTTCCAGAAAATAGGTTTCTTGTTGACCGTTAGTTCCCACTAATGTTATCGGAACGCGCATTTCAAAAAATTCAACCGACGGATGAGATTGTCCCTGATAAATCACAATCTTGGCTTGATTCGGACCAATGTTTTCCGCCGTGACATTGTAAAACGGATGGCCTTCACCATAGACATAATCGGCGAAAAATTCGGTTAAGTCGGTTTCAGAAACTTGTTCGAGGTGAAATTTAAGATCATCAGTTTGAGCGTATCCGTAGGCAAGTTCAGGGTCGGCAAGATAATTACGGACGCCCTGGAAAAAATCGGCATCGCCAAGCAAATATCGCAACATGTGAACAACCATTGCACCTTTGTTGTATGATAACCGACTACTGAAAATCCGACTGACATTTAGCGCTTCGGCTTCAGGGACATAAACTGATCCCGCGGGTTGAGACGTGATGATTATCTTTTTGTTGGCTTTCCAATTGACAAACGAACTTTCACCATCAAGATTTTCAATCACCAAGCCCGATAAATATTCGGCAAAACCTTCATTTAGCCAGATATCGCTCCAGCTTCCGCACGTAATTTTGTTTCCGAACCACTGGTGTGCAAGTTCATGCGCGATCAGATTCCGACTAAATCCGCCCATAAACGAAACCGTTGTATGCTCCATTCCGCCGCCGTAGTTAAATTGCGCATGTCCGTATTTCTCGGTGTGAAAGGGATACGGTTCAAAAAGCGACTCAAAAAGGTTCATGATCGGCAATGTGACTGCAAGGCTTTGCTGAGCCGAATCAAAGTTTTCGGGATAAATGTAATTGACGATCGGAAACGTATTCGGCGCGGTACCGGCTTGTTGGGTAAACACATTGTAATTCGTAACCGCAATTGCAATCAAATAGGCAGGAATGGGATATTGATGACGAAAACGTGTGGTCTTCATATCCCCGGTAATGCTTTGGGAAATTTCAAGTCCGTTTGAAACGGTCACATACTGACTTGGCGCAGTGATAAAGACTTCAATGAGGTTAATTTTGTCGTTAAGATCTTGTTTACACGGCCACCAATCGCGTGCGCCAAAAGGTTCAGATAAAGTGGCTAAAATCGGAGTGCCATTATGCTGGGATACCATAAATGCATTTTGGCTTGAGCCCGGAGCGCCTTCATAGACGATTTTAACCGTCCTGGATTCTCCCGCAGGAAGAACATCGGGGAAATCAATGATTAATTCCTGATCGTCGTTTTGAGAAAAAGTCAGTGGTTGTGTACCGACAGTAACTTCCGAGACGATTAACGATGAGGACATGTCGAATGTTATCTGCGACATATTTTCCAAAGCGATAAACGTGGTAAAGACGATACCTTCAATATAATAAACCGAGGGATCAACGGTAAATTCCAGCTTGTGATAAATGATGTCGTAATTTTGAGTATTCGGGTTGACCGCCAGATTTGCTAGTGCTGACGCCGATTGCATTTCAGAAGCAGCAATCTCATCGGTTGTCGAAACTTGCGCAGAAGCGAACACCGAAAATAGAATCGTGATCAAGGCAAAAAATCGGGTCATCGTCTTAGTTTTTTCCAAAGATATAAAAACGCAAATGATCGTGGTAAAACATTGTTCAGCGTTGATATCGGCATCAAGATATCAGACAATTTTCACTAAATTTGCCATCCTAACAAAACTCCAATGTTACAAATCGCTTTTATCCGGGATAACAAAGAACAAGTTATCAAATCGCTCGCAAAGAGAAACATCGATGCAAGACCGATCATCGAAGAAGTCATTGCACTTGATGAACAACGACGTGCCGCACAGGCTGAACTCGACGATACGTTGTCAAATTCGAATAAACTCTCGAAAGATATCGGCGAATTGATGAAATCCGGTGAAAAGGCCAAAGCTGCCATTCTTAAGGAAAAGACCGTCGCATTAAAGGAAAGCAGCAAAACATTATCAGAAAAAGCAGAGTCGCTGGCAAATCAGCTCACTCAAAAATTATATACCATTCCGAACGTTCCGGCAGATATCGTCCCGGAGGGAAAAACTCCTGAAGAAAACCTGAACGTGTTTGAAGCCGGAGAAATTCCGACGCTTCATGAAGGCGCACAACCGCATTGGGATCTTGCCAAAAAATACGACATCATCGATTTTGAACTTGGTGTAAAAATTACCGGCGCAGGTTTTCCGGTTTATAAAGGCAAAGGAGCGCGTTTGCAAAGAGCGCTTATTTCGTATTTCCTCGATAAGAATACCGATGCCGGTTACAAGGAGTTTCAGGTTCCACATCTGGTAAATGAAGCATCCGGATTTGGAACAGGCCAATTGCCGGATAAAGAAGGGCAGATGTATCACGTTGGTGTCGATGATCTTTATTTGATTCCGACTGCTGAGGTTCCCGTGACCAATTTATTTCGCGATGTAATCTTGACCGAGGCCGAACTTCCGGTAATGTGTACGGGTTATACGCCGTGTTTCAGGCGTGAAGCAGGTTCGTATGGCGCGCATGTTCGCGGATTGAACCGTTTGCACCAATTCGATAAAGTTGAAATTGTACGCATCGAACATCCCGAGAACTCATACAAAGCCCTTGATTCGATGGTTGAACACGTGAAAGAAATTCTGCGTGAATTGCAATTACCTTATCGCGTTTTGCGTTTATGTGGTGGCGATATGGGTTTTACTTCGGCACTGACTTACGATTTCGAGGTTTATTCGGCGGCTCAAGAGCGTTGGTTGGAGATCAGTTCGGTTTCAAATTTTGAGACTTTCCAATCAAACAGATTAAAATTGCGATTCAAAGATCAGGATGGCAAGAATCAACTTGCACATACCTTAAACGGGAGTTCACTAGCATTGCCACGAGTTCTTGCTGCTATTCTCGAAAATTTCCAAACGCCGGAAGGCATCGTCATTCCGGAAGTTTTACGTCATTATACCGGTTTCGATATGCTGGATTAAATTAAATTTACGTTTATGAAAAAAATAATTCTACTGTTCATATTGCTTTTGTCGGCAGTTGCTTTTCCGCAAAACAACGAGCAGTTGGCGCAGAATTATTTTGATAAAGGTGAATTTGAAAAAGCGTTGCTGACGTATCAGGAACTCTCGAAAGCTCAGCCGGGCGCGCAGCATTATTTCATCAGGATTGTAGAAAGTTATCAGCAGCTTGAGCGCTATCAGGATGCCGAACGTGAAATTCAGGCGCGATTGGCAAAGAATGATCAAGCATACTTGCTGGTTGAACTCGGCTATAATTTCCAACTTCAGAAGAACCAGAATAAGGCCGATTCGTATTACAAACAAGCGATTGAACGAGTGGTTCAGAATCCGACCGACGTATACTATGTTGCGCCGGCTTTTGAACGTCGGGTGTTGGTAAACTTCGCGCTTGAAGCGTATCAAATCGCGCATAAAGCTGATCCCAAACGCTTCTCTTTTAATTACCAAATGGCGTTGTTGCACGGTCAGCTCGGCAACGTCGACAAGATGATTTCGACCTTTCTCGATGAGGCTTATGCCAATCAGAACAATCTTGTGATCATCCAAAATCAGCTGTCGCGGTTCATGGGTGAAGAAGGTGCCGATTCGTTTAATGATTCGCTGAGAAAGTCGCTGTTGGTGCGGACTCAAAAAACACAAGACATTTTTTGGAACCAATTTCTGAGTTGGTACTTTGTCCAGCAAAAAGAATACGGCAAAGCATTTATTCAGGAAAAGGCGATTTACAAACGAAATCCCGAAACGTTTTTCAATATTATCAATCTCGCACATCTATCGATCGAAGAAGATGAAATTGAAACTGCAAAAGAAATTCTGCAATTCGTACTTGCTAATACTTCCGAACCCGACATTCTGATTACGGCACACTATTATCTGGCTGAAATTCGGGTTGAAGATCCACTGGAAAAAAATCAGCAGGAACTGAATAATTATCTGACAAATTTGATAGCTGAATTTGGAAAAGGCCCGAACACCCTTAATCTGCAAACGTTACAAGCGCAGTTTCTGGCTTTTAATATGAATAAACCGACTGAAGCCAAAGAGATTCTTCAAAGCGCTCTCGCTCTTCCGTTGAGTAAATTCCAGATGGCTGAAGTCAAAATGCAACTTGCCGACATCTTGCTTCTCGAAGAAAAATTTAATCAGGCGCTGATCTATTATTCGCAGATCGAAGAAGATTTAAAGAATGATGTGATTGGTCACGAGGCGAGTCTGCAAGCGGCAAAAACCAGTTATTACAAAGCTGATTTCGATTGGGCTCAGAAACAATTCAAAGAGCTTAAAACCGCATCATCGCAATTGATCGCCAACGATGCGCTTGAATATTTTTTGTTGCTAAACGACAACAAAGCAGAAGATTCATTGCAAGTGGCACTCAAAAAGTTCGCACGCGCCGATTACTTCCTTTATCAGAATAAAACGGATCAGGCACTTGAGGCGTTCAAGTCCATTCTCGCACAACATAAAGGCGAAAAGATCGAAGACATCACGCTTTTGCGTATTGGACGCATTTATGAACGCAAGGGCGATTTTGCAACAGCACTGACGTTCTACGATCAGATTGTTCGGAATTTTGCTGACGGAATCTACATCGATGAGGCCCTTTTCTATTCGGCTGAAATCTACAACACCAAACTTCCGGATTCTGTGAAAGCAAAGGAACGCTACGAAAAAATATTGTTTAACCATCAAGACAGCATTCACTTCATCGACTCAAGGCGTAAATTCCGCGAGCTCCGTGGCGACAATGCGTCTTAAAAAAAAACAGCTATGATAATCTACAACATAACCAGCAACGTCGATTTGAGCATTCACGAAGAATGGCTCGATTGGATGCAACATGAACACATTCCTGAATCTATCGCGACCGGCAAATTCTCAAAAGCCCGTCTCGTAAAAGTTTTGGTCGAAGAACAAATGGGCGGCGTTACCTACGCGGTTCAGTTTTATACCGAAAGCAAAGCGGCGCTCGAACAATATCAGAAAGAGCACGCACCGCGACTTCGCGAAAGAGCGCATGCCCGATTCGGCGACAAAGTAGTCTCATTTAGAACAGAACTTCAAATTATCAGCGATCATAAAGCTGTATAAACTAAAATTGCTTCAGGCTTAACCTGAAATCAACCTATGGATAAAGTTAAAGCCAAAAAGCATCTTGGTCAGCATTTTTTGAACGACGAAAATACGGCGAGAAAAATCGGCGACACCCTTGGTCATAAAGGCTATTCAGACGTACTCGAAATTGGCCCCGGAATGGGCGTGCTTACGAAGTACTTGCTTGAAAAACCCGGAAATGTCTCGGTAATCGAAATCGACAAAGAATCGGTTGATTACCTCGAGGCAACTTATCCGCAACTTCACGGCAAAATCATTTACGGCGATTTTCTAAAGTATGATCTTCGGGAATTGTTTGAGGGTCGCGAATTTGCCGTAACTGGAAATTTCCCGTACAATATTTCGACGCAAATCGTTTTCCGAATGCTTGAAAACCGGCAGAGAATCCCAGAGTTTACGGGAATGTTTCAAAAGGAAGTTGCCGAACGAATTTGCGAAACCAAAGGAAGCAAGGCATACGGAATCCTATCGGTTCTCGTTCAGGCATTCTACCACGCTGAATATTTATTCACGGTTTCAGAAACCGTTTTTACGCCTCCGCCAAAAGTCAAATCCGGCGTGTTGCGATTAACCCGTAAAGAAAACTACACCTTGCCATGTAGCGAAAGACTGCTGTTTACCGTTGTTAAGACTGCGTTCCAACAACGACGAAAAACACTTCGAAACAGCCTAAAATCGCTCAATCTCTCAGATATTTTGCGTGAAGAACCTATCTTTGCATTACGCCCGGAGCAACTCGGCGTGGCAGAATTCATAGAACTGACGCAAAAAATAGAAGCGGATGGAGTTTAAAATCAGCAAGGAGCTTATCGATCAATTAGAAATCCTAATTGAAACACACAGCGACAGGGAACTCGCAACCCTGCTCAACGATATGCACCACGCTGATATCGCCGAGATCTTAAATGAACTCGAAATCGACGATGCAACCTATATTTTCCGCGTTCTCGATTCCGAAAAGACCGCCGAAATCCTCCTCGAACTCGAAGACGACCTCCGCGAAAAGATCCTCGCACAACTCTCACCAAAAGAAATCGCCGAAGAACTCGACGAGCTCGAAACCAATGACGCGGCCGACATTATTGCCGAACTTTCCCAAAGCGTCAAAGAAGAGGTAATCCTCGAGCTTCAGGACATGGAGCACGCCAAGGACATCGTTGAACTTCTTCGTTACGACGAGCATTCTGCGGGTGGACTCATGCATAAAGAGTTGGTTAAGGTCAACGCGAACTGGAGCGTTCTTACCTGCGTCAAGGAAATGCGAATCCAGGCCGAAAACATATCGCGCGTTCACTCGATTTATGTAGTCGACGACGACGATCGCTTGCTTGGAAGACTGTCTCTTAAAGATTTGCTGACCAGTTCAACCCGAATGCCGATCAAAGATGTTTACATCAAAAAACTGAATTCGGTGAAAGTCGATACCGAGGATGTTGAGGTGGCGCGAATCATGCAAAAGTACGATCTCGAGGCCATTCCGGTAGTCGATGAAATGGGTCGTCTGGTAGGCCGGATTACCATCGATGACATCGTCGACGTAATCAAGGACGAAGCCGACAAAGATTACCAACTCGCCGCCGGTATCTCGCAAGACGTCGAGGCCGACGACAGCATTTTAGACCTTACCCGCGCGCGCTTGCCGTGGTTGGTTTTGGCCTTGTTAGGCGGTTTTATCAGCGTTCGGGCGCTTGGTTTGTTCGATGGCGCGATGGAAGAACACGCAAATCTCTATTATTTTATACCACTAATCGCAGCAATGGCGGGAAATGTTGGCGTCCAATCATCGGCGATCATTGTTCAGGGTCTTGCCAACAATTCGCTTCGGGGTTCGCTTTTTAACCGACTCATCAAAGAAGTTTCGCTTAGCCTTTTCAACGGCATCATCCTCGCGCTGATCCTTTTTGCGGGCACGTATTTGTTCCTAAATGTCTCCTCGCTGATTGGGTTTATCGTTACCATCGCGCTGGTTTCAGTAATCATCATCGCATCGCTAATCGGAACGTTTGTGCCCATTTTGCTCGATAAATTCGGCATCGATCCCGCACTTGCCACCGGTCCGTTTATTACCACGAGTAACGACATCTGCGGAATTATCATCTACTTTTCGATCGCAAAACTGATTTTGGGTTTTTAGGGCATGCCCCGGGAACATTCGGTTTAAATTCATTTCAGCGTTTACAAAGCGGTCCTCATGTTCCCGGGTCGCGCTGTCTGCTATATCTTTTTTTCACTCCTGCGTCGGTTCAAAAAAGGATGCCGCCGCCCATCGCTCATGCAAGATGAACTGATATTTGATATTTTGGTTTTACCTTAGCTTCCGGAACTCAATTGTACAAATCTAACCGGTCAACACCGCGTGAGGGATGGAAGCAAAGTGCCGTGCACTGCGAACAGCCCGACCTGCCTGGAGCTCCGCAGGGCACGCCCAAAAAATCAGCCTATGAGAATTTTACATCTCGATACAAATCATCCGCTGCTGACTACGCAATTGGCAGAACTCGGATTTCAAAATGAACTCGATAATTTTTCGTCGAAGGCAGAAATTGAAGCAAAAATTGGCGTTTACCACGGAATTGTGATTCGCAGTCGGTTTCCAATTGATCGCAGTTTTCTTGAAAAAGCGGTGAATTTGAAATTTATTGCGCGTGTTGGCGCCGGACTCGAGAACATCGACACCGAATATGCCAAATCCAAAAATATTGCACTGATTGCCGCGCCAGAAGGAAATCGGAATGCTGTTGGCGAACATGCCTTGGGAATGCTGTTGGCTTTGTTCAATAAACTTAATGCTGCCGATCGGGAAGTCCGTAGCGGCCATTGGAACCGCGAGAAAAACAGAGGACACGAACTCGACGGAAAGACAGTCGGAATTATTGGTTACGGCAACATAGGGAAGGCATTTGCCAAGAAATTGCGCGGATTTGACGTTGAGGTTTTGTGTTACGACGTCTTGCCAAATATGGGCGATCAGAACGCAAAACAGGTCAAACTCGGCGAGATTTTCGAGAAAGCCGATGTGCTGAGTTTGCATATTCCGTTTGCTGAATCTACCGATAAAATGGTCGATGAAAAATTTATAAATTCGTTTGCCAAACCGTTTTGGTTACTTAATACGTCGCGTGGAAAAAACGTGGTGACCAATGATTTGGTGAGCGGTTTGCAATCCGGAAAAGTACTCGGCGCCGGACTCGACGTGCTCGAATTTGAAAAGAGTTCGTTTGAAAACATGTTTGACGATCAAACGCTAAATCCGGCAATGGATTATCTGCTTCAGGCCGACAATGTGTTGTTGACGCCGCATGTGGCTGGCTGGACGGTTGAAAGCAATATCAAACTTGCCCAAACCATTGTCGATAAAATCAAAGTTTTGTTGTTTCCAGAAGCATTTGCGACCGCGCCACTAAAGCGTGTGACGGGTATTGGCGGGATTTTCTTTAAAAGCAGGGATTCGAAAGCGCTTGTGTCATGGTATCAGAAACATCTTGGTCTGAACACCGATGATTACGGTTGTACCTTTTGGTGGAAAGACATGCAGGGTAACGACTGTTCTACGCAATGGTCGCCGTTTGCGGAAACTACAGAATATTTCTTGCCGTCGGAAAAGCCGTTTATGCAGAATTTCCGAGTTTATGATTTGGAAGCGTTGTTAGAACAGTTGCAGTTGGAAGGCGTGACGCAAGTTGGGAAAATTCAGGCGTTTGATTATGGAAAATTCGCATGGATTTTAGACCCTGAAGGAAACAAAATTGAACTTTGGGAGCCAATCGATAGCGCGTTCCTATAATTTTGCTATTTTTAACGACAAATTAACAAATTTGACCAATGGAAAATTCGAAACATGAGGCCTGGAATCAGCCTTCGGCAAATCAACCTTACGAAATGCCCCGCCCTGAAAATAAAAGAATAATCGCCGGTGTTCTTGCGCTCTTGCTCGGTGGAATCGGTGTTCACAAGTTTATTTTGGGATATACCAAGGAGGGAATTATTCAAATCATCATTTCGATTGTAACCTGCGGAATTGCAGGTATTATTCCATTTATTGAAGGAATTATTTACTTGGTCAAGACAAATGAAGAATTCTACCAGACTTACCAGGTGGGTCGCCGCCCGTGGTTTTAGTCAATTGTTCAGATAGAAACCCAAATTAAAATTTTAAAATTACGTCCGGGCTGAAATGGCGTGCGGAGCGGAATTCAATTACCAAAACTTAACAATACCAAAAATTTAAATGGACGCACAAAAAGTTGACATGTTTATGATGATGAATTCGAAGTATTTCGAAAGTCACCAACTAACCCTTATCCGGGAACGATTATTAACTCTTGATGATTCGAAGTGGACGCATGTTCAGATGTTGCAATTCAAAGAACCAACGACGAGTTTGATTATTTCGCTTTTTGGCGGAACGCTTGGAATTGATCGTTTTTATGTTGGTGATACCGGACTTGGGATTGTCAAACTGCTAACTTGTGGCGGATTCTATGTGTGGACTATAATCGATTGGTTTTTAATCATGGGAATTACCCGTGAGAAAAACCTCGAGATGTTACAGAACGCTATTTATTAAATATGAAAAAATCGGCGCTTTACGCACTTTTGGCTGTTGCCTGCATTGTGTCGTATGGCTGGATTTTATATGCTTTGACTTGGCCGTCAAGCGGATTTACACCATGCTTTTTTAAGAACCTGACCGGAATCGCGTGTCCGTCATGCGGAACCACACGAGCCGTTTTAATGCTGGCTCGAGGTGATTTGAAAAGCTCGTTGGCGATAAACCCGGTCGGGATTTTAGCCGCAATGATGCTGGTGGCCGTTCCGCTGATGCTGATTTACGATCTAATTGCAGGCAAACAATTGGTTTTTGACCTTTTTAAGAAAACCGAAGCTGTTGTCAGAACCAGGCCGATTGCCATAATATTGCTGATCTTAATTGTCCTTAACTGGATGTGGAACATACAAAAGAACCTATGATCAAAACTACCGAATTCGCATACAAACCCGGCGAGCACGAAGCCGAAAAAGCATCAAACAGTTATTTAATGTCGCTTGTGGCATTGGTGGCGGGGCTTCCGTTTCCGATTGTAAATTTGATCGCTACCTTTTTCTTCTTTTTAGCCAATCGCAAAGGGACATATTTTGTTCGGTGGCATTGTACGCAGGCACTTTATTCGCAAGTGGTTTTGCTGGCATTTAACAGCGTTGCGTTTTGGTGGACGGTTTCGATTATCTTTTCCGACACCACGGTAAGCAATCCTTATTTTGCGTATTTCTTCACGGTCCTTATTCTGAATTTAGCCGAGTTCATCTCAACTGTTTATGCGGCAATTACCACGCGAAAGGGCAAACATGTTGAAATATGGTTTTTTGGTTCGCTAACAAATCTAACCTGCACAAAATAATGAAAAAACTACTTTTACAAGGTCTGGGCTTTCTCGCAATAGTAGCGGCAATATGGATTTTGCTGTCGCAGGTGAATTTTATGGAGCTTTTTAATATTGAAACCAATAAGCAGAATACTGAGCAAAAACTCGGCAAACTTTTTTGGGATTCGATTCGCAACAGCGAATATGTCATTCCGAATGATTCAGTGAACAAAGCCGTTAAAAAAATAGTTACGCGTATTGAAAAGCATAATGATTTTGGCGATCTGAATATTAAGATTCACGTGATCCAGAGAGATGATGTCAACGCATTTGCGATGCCCGGCGATCGAATTATTTTGTATTCGGGGTTGATAAATTCATGTAAATCTGAAGCCGAACTTGCCGGTGTGATTGCACATGAAATGGCTCACATCAAAAATCGGCATGTCATGAAGAAGATGAGTCAGGAAATCGGATTCTCTGTTCTTTTCTCACTTGCAACCGGCGGTCAGGGTGGCGAAGTTCTTCAATCGGCATTGCGCGTTTTGTCCTCCTCGGCATATGATAGGAGCATGGAAACTGAAGCCGATCTCGCAGCGGTCGATTACTTGATTGACAGTGAGATCGATCCGGCGCCATTTGCAGATTTCCTTTATAAAATGGCAGTCGAAACCGATTTGCCGAGCCAGGTTTATTGGATTTCGTCGCATCCTGAATCAGAAGAACGCGCACTTGAAGCGTCAAACTACATGAGTGATCGCAAGATTAAAGCGCGCCCGATTTTGTCCGAAAAGGAATGGACCCAGCTAAAAAATCATTTGAAATAAACTAGTGAAGTTCGTCGCGCTCGGCCAATTTGCGTTCGAGTTCGGCTTGAAATTCCTCCATCACCGGTTTCATGGTGCTTTCCGGAATATCGGCAATGGTGATATACATTAAACCGTCGACTGAATTGTTGAATAGTGGGTCGACGTTGAATGCGACAACTTTCGCATTCTGCTTGATGTATTTCTTGATCAATACCGGTAATCGCAAATTTCCCGGCTCCAGTTCGTCGATAATTTTATCAAATTTATTCAAATCGCTTTCGGCTTCGTTAAATACGAAGTGACGGTCAGCGTCTTTCAATTTGACCTTAAACTCGCGTTTCGGCGTGATATATTGGGCGATATACGGATCGTAGTAATGAGATTTCATAAATTCGATCATCAGCGATTTGCTGAATTCTGAAAACTGATTGCTGATGCTCACGCCGCCGATCAGAAACTTGTGGTTTGGATAGCGAAGCGTGGTGTGCACGATGCCTTTCCAAAGCAAGAACAGTGGCATTGGCTTTTGCTGATACGGTTTTGAAATAAACGCGCGGCCCATTTCAATCGATTTAGACATCATGTCGAAAAGCTCGGGCTCGAATTTAAACAACTCGTGCAAGTAGAAACCCTGCATGCCATATTTTGGATAAATTTCCTCACCCAATCCCATGCGGTATGCGCCCGCGATTTGTTTCGCATCGTCGTCCCAAAGGAACATATGGCGATAGTATTTATCAAACTTGTCGATGTCGATCGATTTGTTGGTTCCTTCGCCAACTTCGCGGAACGTGACCTCGCGCAAACGACCGATTTCGTGGAGTATGTTTGGTATTTTGTTGGCTTCGGCGAAGAAAACTTCGTAATTTTTACTTTGCAACAAACGACAATCAGTGTTTCGAAGCGAATCGACTTCGCGGTTCATTTTTTCCTGATTCGCCGGGGTCGCAATTTTCTTCGGACTGCGATTTATCTTGATGTTTGCATTTGGCAAGAATGAACTTTCGCGTTCAAACGGATTTGCCAACATGTAAGTTTTCTTGCGAAGAAACGCCGAATAATCCTGAAGTGTTTCGTGTTCGTTTTGTTCGGCAACAGAAATTGGTTTTCCGATCCTGACTTTTATAACACGGTCTTTTTGTGAAAACAGTTCGGATGGCAATTTTGCGGTTCGGAGCGTGTCGTTGATCTTCGATAAAATGTAGAACAACTGACTGTTTTTGGCGTGGAAATATATCGGAACAACCGGTACTTGTGCTTTTCGGATTACTTTTAGCGCGCCTTCTTCCCATTCACGGTCTACGACTAGTTTTCCATCGCTGTAGGTTGAAACTTCACCGGCCGGGAACATGCCGAGTGGCTTCCCGTCGCTTAAATGCCGAAGTGTTTCCTTGATCCCGACCACGCTTGATTTGGCATCTTTATGCGTCTCAAACGGATTTACCGGCATGATATAAGGTTTCATCGGATCGATGCGATGAAGCAGGAAGTTAGCGATAATTTTAAACTTTGGCTCGCGTTCAAGCATCAGTTTTAACAACAATATTCCGTCGATGCCGCCAAGCGGATGATTTGAAATGGTAATGTAAGCGCCATCTTTTGGCAAGCGCTTGAAATCTTCTTCGGGAACGTCGAATTTAATCTGAAATTCGTCGAGAATCGCATTGAGGAACTCGACGTCTTTAAGATGTTTATTGCGATCGTAGATTTTGTTCAGTTGCGAAATCCGGAGCACTTTCATCAGCAACCAGCCTGAAACCGTGCCTAAAAAACCATAGCGATCGGTTTTAATAGCTTTTGCAACTTCCTTGGCGGTTACTAAACCCATGTAATTTGTTTTGTTTTGAGCAGGAAACAAAGATAGATAAACTATTTGAACCTCTATGTCCCCTTTTTTTATTCCGTTTCACATTGGTTTTTTACTAATTTTGGCGCTTAAAATACACCTAGTAATGAAGATCATTTCATACAATGTCAACGGCATTCGCGCGGCGATTAACAAAGGGTTTTTCTCGTGGTTAACGGCTGTGGATCCTGATGTTGTTTGTTTACAGGAAATAAAAGCGATGCCCGAGCAATTGCCGCTTGAGGAGTTTGAAAAAGCGGGTTATCCGTACAATTTCTGGTTTCCGGCGGGCAAAAAAGGGTATAGCGGTGTTGCCATTTTATCGAAACACAAACCCGATCACGTCGAGTATGGAACCGGAATTGAACACATGGATTTTGAAGGTCGGAATATTCGCGCCGATTTTGGCGATCTTTCGATAATGAGTTTATACATGCCGTCGGGGACCAATGCGGTTCGGATTCCGCATAAATATATGTATATGGACGATTTTCAGAATTACATATCCCAACTTAGAAACGAACGTCCGAATTTGATTATTTGCGGCGATTTCAATATTTGTCACCAGGCGCTAGATATTCACGATCCGGTTCGTTGCGCGCGGGTTTCAGGGTTTTTGCCTCAGGAACGCGAGTGGCTCGGGATGTTTTTGGATAATGGTTTTGTGGATTCGTTCAGACATTTCAACAAAGAAGGCGGACATTACACATGGTGGAGCAACTTTGCCAATTCGCGCGAGAACAACAAAGGATGGCGATTGGATTATGCTTTGGTATCTGAGCCACTTGCCGGTAAGATGCAGCGATCGGTAATCTTGAAAGAAGCACGCCATTCAGATCATTGTCCGGTGTTGCTTGAGATCGATCACAGCCCTAGCCCTGATAGTAGCGGCATCCTTGCGAGGTAACGAGCAAGATATAGCGGATAGCAGGAATTAGCTCCTAATAAAAATTAAAACCACTAAATATTTTAAAATGATCAAAAAGTCTATTGCGTTGATGCTGACCCTGGCGCTGATGTCGTCTTGTGTGTCGAAGAAGGTGTATAATGAACTTGAGGCAAAGCATGCGAATTTGAAGAAGGAAAACCGATCACTTTCCGGTGAGGTTGATGAACTTTCGAAAGCGAACAATCAGCTTACAAACGATAAAGCGGCGCTGGAAGCTGAATTGGCACGCGTTACGGCTGAGCGAAATAAATTGCAGTCTGATTACGCTGCGGCGGAAAAGAATCTGGGTACGTTGCAGGCGTCGTATAATGCATTGGAAGTGAATAGTGATGAGGCGCTTCAGTCGAATATGAAGAAAAACCGCGATCTTTTGGCGCAACTTGAGGCTAAGGAACGCGCATTAGCTGCCGAACAAGCGCGTTTGACGAAATTGAGCAACGATCTGCAAGCGAGTTCTCAGCGATTACAAGAACTTGAAGGAATGATTGCCGCGAAGGATGCGAGCATGAGGAAATTGAAGGAAACGTTGTCGAAAGCGCTGAACAGTTTTGAAGGAAAAGGTTTGACAGTTCAGCAAAAGAACGGTAAAGTGTATGTTTCGATGGAAAACAAGCTTTTGTTCAGCTCAGGAAGTTGGGCGGTTGGCACTGAAGGCCGACGTGCGATTGTGGAGGTTGGGAAAGTTTTGGGAGCAAATCCGGATATTGCGGTTTTGATTGAAGGACATACGGATGATGATGCGTATGCGGGATCGGGTGCGATTGCGGACAACTGGGATCTTTCGACAAAGCGAGCGACTGCAATTGTAAATATTCTTGCTGAAAACAAAAACGTCAACAAACAAAATTTGACGGCTGCCGGAAGAAGTCAGTATGCGCCGCTTGCCAGCAATACTACGCCGGACGGCAAAGCGAAAAACCGCCGGATTGAGATTATTCTGACGCCACAGCTTGACGAGATCTCAAAAATGCTAAACGAGTTATAAAACAAAAAAGGGTTCAAATTAATGAACCCTTTTTTTATTCGATGACCAATCGGGTGGTGTGTTTGGCGCCATGTGAGTTTTCTACCGAAAGAATATATATTCCGCTGGAAAGCATTGATACCGAAACGTTGTTGGTTGTAAGGTTATCAAGCTTTTTAGTGAGGAGCTTTTTTCCTGAAACATCATAGATTGTAACATTGGTTAACTGATGTTGTGAATTATTTGTAATGTTTATTTCAGATTTAGCCGGGTTTGGATAGACTGAAAATGTGTTCGCAGTAACGTCATTTGTGTTAAGTGACGTGTCGATGATTTTGTGCAAATTTCCCTGATTTCCGATTACGTAAAGTTCGCCGACATAATCTTCACCAAAGCTGGTCACAAAACCGAGATTGGCAAGTTGCGGCGTGTAGCTAACATTGTATTCAGAATCCAGAACGCCGATTCGCGGATAACAATAATCGGCGAAAATATATTTTCCGACAAGGTTCGGATAGCTGATTCCGGTGTATTCATAACCACCTGTGATCGAAACGCACGATCCCGGAGCGCTCTGATGTGTGTAGGTAAAAACAGGCATGGTTAGCGTGCCGATTTCCGGGCAGCCGGTGGTATTGTAAGGAACGGTTCCTTCGTAGCATCGCCAGCCGAAATTTAAGCCGGCGCTAAGCGGATTCTGAATGTGGTTGATTTCTTCTACAGCGTCCTGACCAACATCGGCAATCCACATATCGCCATTTAAACGGTTGAATGAAAACTTCCAGGGATTTCGCATCCCTATTGCCCAAATTTCGTCGTTACCGGCAACTCCGATAAACGGATTTGTATCGGGATTGCTGTAGGCCGCATCCGAGTCGATGTTTATACGAAGCATTTTCCCAAGATTAGTTTCGATATTTTGGGCGCGGTTTTGAGAATCGCCACCGCCGCCGCCGTCACCCATTCCGATGTACAAAAATCCGTCGGGACCGAATTTAATCGTACCGCCGTTGTGATTTGTGGCAGGTTGATCAACAGTCATTATGATTGAAGCCGAAGATGGATCGGCAACGTTTGGATCGGTTGCGCTTACTAAATATCTTGCGATAACGGTAGCGCCATCGCCGGCGCGGGTATAATTGACGAAAAACTCGCCGTTCTCGGCATAATCAGGGTGGAATGCCAAACCAAGCAATCCGCGTTCGCCACCTGATGCGATTACTGATGAAAGATTGAGAAAATTGGTAGGGTTTACTGTGCCGTCTGCATTTACGATTCGGATTTGACCGGTTTGCTGCACAACAAATAGTCGGTCGTCGCCGGCGTGTGCAATTTCTACGGGACTTGAAAATCCGGAGGCGAATTGCTGGAGTTGGAGCTGCTGGCTGTTTGCCGCGAAGATCGAAGCCATTGCCAATAGCAGTGTAATTTTTTTCATGATTTTTAGTTTAGGTTAACCTAGTAAATTTAAAAAATCATTTCCGAAAAATCCGACTCTCTATAAATTAAATGCTTATTATTCAATGTTTTGGTTTAAAAATCGAATTCGTCCATTTCCGGATCAGGTTCGATGATTTCCTCAACGGGCTCACTTTTGATGTACGATCTGGCGGGTCCCGAGATCAGTAACTTGTTCAGTTGATACAACGTATCCTGAGTTGATATGAGTCCGCGTTGAAACATCAATCGGGTCAACCGATCCTGATGATACGCTATTCCGCGGCGAAGTTCACCTTGTTTGTTGAATTGGTACATGAATTTCTTCGGACTCGGAATAATTGACGCCAGAAACAGTGATTCCTTTAATGAAAGTTCCGATGGGTGTTTTGAGAAGTAGAACTGAGAAGCTTCACCGACACCATAAATGTTTGGTCCCCATTCGATCACGTTAAAATAGACTTCGAGCATTCGGGATTTGCTTGCGATCCGATTATTCTCGAGGACAAAAACCAGTAGAATTTCTTCCAGTTTTCGCGAAAGTGTTTTTTCACGTGTCAGAAAAACATTTTTGACCAATTGCATGCTGATGGTTGAAGCGCCTCGGACAAACTTCTTAGTTTTCAGGTTGCTGATGATCGATTGACGAAAAGCTTCACTGATAAAACCTTTATGCGAATAAAACGATGGATCTTCAGAAGTAAGAACGGCGTGCTTGAGATACGGCGAAATTTGTTCGAGTGGCGTAAAAGCCCAATTCGACATTCCGACTTCAATCGCACGTTGCGGTCTTCCGTCTTCGATGGCGCGGTAAATAAAGGGTCGGTTGAGTTTATTGAGATCGGCCTCACCGTATTTGATGATTTTAAATCCGTCTTTTTTAAGATCGCTTTCAAAAACAAGTTCGCGAGGTCGATTCTTGTTGAACATGAAATCGAGTTGATAGCTGAAATTTCCTTCGGCTTCCATTCCTTCAAAATGCGTAAAAAGTCCTTGTGGCAACGAGGTGATGAAATCCTGCGCCTTCATCATCGGGATGTCAATTTTTAGTTTATAGACTGTATCTTTCTCGATGTTGTACTCGACAAAAGGTTTGAACTTAACCTTGTTCAGACTTGCAGTCGATGTACTGTCGACGCGGATGAAGTCAGGTCCGAATAGAAAATTATAGTCGAATTGTGCGTTTTTGATGACCACATCTTTACTTGCGATTCGTGGATTGTTGACCAGTAAATTCGTGATCGACGCATAACCGTCAACGTGAAGTTCGTCGCCGTCCATATCGAAGTTGGTCAGTTTGAGGCGAATTGAGTCGAATTCCGATTTAAGATTGTAGCGTTCTTCGATGTACGGAAGTCGGATCGCGCCGGAGTCAGCGTTGAAAACCTTAATGTCGGCACGTCGCCTGCGCGGATTTGCATCGCCTTCAATTCGCCACCGCTGACTAAAATTGTTGGCGGTAACAACCATCGAACTTTCAAGATTTTGATTGTCGAGCATCATCGACTGAAACATGACGTTTGCTTTCCGGCCGTCGTCATTGATTGAGAATGAAAGATTCTCGAGCGCCATTTGGGTAGGCACCAATTTCAGGACGCGCGTAAGCAGATTGTATGTTGTTTTTGCGTAATTCTTTCGTTCGGTGGTTTTGGGTGCGAGCGAATCGCCACGTTTGAGAAAAGCTTCAAAGTTACTGTGTTTCCCGATTTTGACCAGATTGACATATCCGTCTTTTAGTTTAAGATTGTCGATTTGAAGATTGCCTAAAAAAACCTGCAAGAAGCTGACTTCGGTACGCATTTGCTTGACGCGAAAAAGTGTGTCGGCATTGTCGGGAACAAGAAAAACATCGTGCATGTCTACGGCGCTGATGCCATCAAACGACGCAGATTTCACTGAAAAATGACTGTTGTAGTCGGTTCGCATCTTGTCTGAAACCTTGGCAAGCGCTTTTTCGAGGATGATATTGCGAAATGAAAAGAATAAAATAATAAACAGCACCGCGATAATGGCTGCGGCTTTTGCTGAATTGACGGCGATTTTCTTTATTCTTTTCCTTGTAGAAGGTTTGACCACTTTGTAGTTTTTCATAAAAATACAAAAATCGACTTAGCCAAACAACCCACTTGCAATATCTTCAATTTTTGACACCAGGTGAACTTTTATTGCGGTGTTTTTCAGCGTAATCTTGTTGTATTTCGAAACGAAAATAGTTGAGAAACCGAGTTTTTCAGCCTCTTGAATTCGCTGATCGACGCGATTTACAGGACGGATTTCGCCTGATAAACCGACTTCTCCGGCAAAACAAAAGTCTTTACTGATCGGAATATCTTCGTTTGAGGATAAAATGGCCGCAACCACAGCCAGATCAATCGCGGGATCATCAACAGAAAGTCCGCCTGTAATATTGAGAAAGACGTCTTTTGTGCCAAGTCGGAAGCCTGCTCGTTTTTCAAGAACCGCCAGAATCATGTTGAGTCGTTTGGCATTGTAACCGGTTGTGCTTCGTTGAGGCGTTCCGTAAACCGCGGTACTGACCAAAGCCTGAATTTCAATCATCAGCGGTCTCATTCCTTCGAGCGTTGTAGCGATTGCCGTTCCTGAAAGCGATTCTTCGTGATTGGAAATAAGTATTTCGGACGGATTTGAAACTTCCCGGAGTCCGGAGCCTTGCATTTCGTAGATTCCGAGTTCGGCAGTCGATCCGAAGCGGTTTTTAAGCGACCGGAGGATGCGATAAATATGATTGCGATCGCCTTCAAACTGGAGGACGGTATCAACCATGTGTTCGAGGATTTTCGGACCTGCGATGTTGCCGTCTTTGGTGATATGACCGATCAGAATAACTGGAATTCCGCTTTCTTTGGCGAATTTGATCAGCTCGGCGGTACATTCGCGTATTTGAGAAATACTTCCCGCACTTGATTCGATATAGTCGGTGTGTAAGGTTTGAATCGAGTCGATGATCACTACATCAGGCTGAATTTCCTGAATCTGTTTAAAGATGTTTTGGGTTTTGGTTTCGGTTAGAATGTAGCAGTTTTGGCTGATTGGATTGATTCGCTCTGCCCGCATTTTAATTTGCTTCTGACTTTCCTCACCCGACACATATAAAGTTTTGTATGGCAAACGAAGCGAAATCTGGAGCAACAGCGTGCTCTTTCCGATTCCAGGTTCGCCGCCAAGAAGAATCATTGATCCCGGGACGATGCCGCCGCCCAAAACCCGGTTGAGTTCCTCGTCAAGGGTATCCATGCGAGTTTCTTCGGTTGAATCAATTTCCGCAATTTTCAGTGGTTTTGTGGCTTTAACCATCTTAGAACCCGAATCTTTCCAAACCGGTTTCTCTTCTTTCTGGATAATTTCTTCCGCGATGGTATTCCATTCCTTACACGAATTGCATTGGCCTTGCCATCTGGCATAAGACGCACCGCAATTCTGGCAATAGAATGCCGTTTTTATTTTGGTCATTTAGAATTACTGTAGTTTTAGATCTTCTGCTTTGTTGATCATCATGTCTTTGGTGAGATTGCCAATTTCCTCGCGTTGAAAACCCGCTTGATACGCTTTTGCCGCACGTTTGTTATCGCCTTTTTTCTCGTACATCATTCCGAGGTGATAATCGGCAAGCATGCTTTTCGGATAGTTTTTCTTGGCTAATGCCGACAACTTTTCAAATTCATCATAAGCTTTGTTTTTGAGAATTGCGGCTTCAATGGCTTTGAAATCGTTGATGCGAACTTGGAAATCCATTCCGAGTGCTTTTTTCATCGAATCGTATTTGTTGATCAGGTAATCGACATATCCCGATGGCAAAGGTGCGATTTTCTCATTAAATTCGGTTGTGGAAATGGGTTGATATGCCGCAAAAAACTGATATAATGCGTTTGGAATTGAGTGAAGCACCATTGAATAATGTGAAGCGCCTTTAAACTCGTCGTATTTATAATTAAACGTCGGTTTTTTGACTTTTTGAACTTCGGTATCAAGTTTTTTGATTCGGGTTTGCATTTTTTTGATTCCGCCATCTGCCGACGAATGATAGTAAAAAATCGGCTGATTGATTGCGGCAAATCGTTCCGGTAGTTGTTCTTCCATGCCCGCCGGAAGCTCGGCGCTAAGCGAAATATACCCCGTAAAAAGCGGTTGGTCTTTATACAAATAGAAGTTCAGAAAACCAGCTGTTAAATCGTGGCCGGCTATAATCTTAAAGGGTGCAACTCGGTATTGCTTTTCCATTGCCGATACAACCTCGCCGATAAATTCGAAGAAAAGTTCGCCTTTACCTTCCGGAAGACCCGTTGTTTTATCGGTTTCGGTTTCAGCGTCGCGGTCGTTGTTTTTGTTTTGATGGATACCGACGATAATCATTTCCGGCAAATCATCCCAGTAAGCTCCGTAGGTGAGTGCGCCCTGGAACGGATCGAAGAGGTAATCGCCGTCGAGCAGAACAAGTAGCGGATACTTCTTACCTGGATTTGACTTATAACTTTCGGGAACACCAATAGTGATAACGCGGTTTTCGTTGAGTTTTTGCGACCGGATGGTATCGGTAATTTTTTGGGATGACGCAGCCACCGAAAACAGGCAGAGGATCGAAACAAGGATGCTTTTCATGATAAATGTAATTATATAAACATGCAGACCGTTATTGGAAAGCGCCAATATAACAATTATTTATCACGATTTAGCAGGGGTAAAAACGCAAATGAAAGCAAGCCTAAAATAACAATTAACACGGTTTGCGAGATCCAGACGATCCAGCCAAAGGCAGTTCCGATGGTTTCCGGAATTCCGTATAATACAAAGATTTGTGCGATTAAAAGCGGATAGGCGCCAAAGCCACTATTTGTAAATCCGATGGCTAAACTTCCGAAAACAAATGCCGTTATCAATGTTCCAAAGCCGATTCCGCTTGTCTCGGGAAGCGCGAAAACCGTCACATAAAACATTAAAATGTACGTGATCCAGATAAAAAACGAATGTACTAAAAACGGGATTTTGTTGGGCATGTAGTAAATGCTCAAAATGCCCTCAACCAGACCTGCAACTTTCGCCTTTAAACTAAGAATCACCTTCCATTTGGAAAAAATCCAAAGTAGGATAAAAATCGCCATCAATAGAAAGAGCGCAATGCTGATGTAGGCAAGTTTTTCGAGCGGAATCGTCTCAAGTACGAATTGTTTTAAGAACTCGAACTGAAACGCCATCGAAAGTAAAACGCATAGTCCGAAGATCGCTAAATCGACTACCCGTTCAGCGACGATTGTACCAAAGGCTTTGTCGAATGGGACATCTTCGTACTTTTTTAGAATTAAAGCGCGCGAGATTTCGCCTGAACGCGGAATGCTCAGATTTACGAAATAGGCGATGCAAACCGCAAGTAAATTGTTGTGGAATTTAGGATGGTAGCCAAGATGTGCAAGCGAATACTTCCACCGGTAGGCGCGTGACAAAAAGCCGAGCAAGGCAATTACCAATGACAAAACGACATAAAAGTAATCGGCTTTGATAAAATAGCTTTTCATCTCGGCGAGTTCTGATGCCGAAAAGCTGTTGTACTGATAAATAATCAGCACTGCTCCCAACAAAACAGGAAGTATGATCGACAATAGTTTGCTGATCTTACTTCTCAAAGTTTATCGAAGCGTATTTGTAAGTTCGTCAGGGAATACAAGGCTTGGCTTAAAATTCTTAGCTTCGTCCTGTGTACACATTCCGTATGAAATGATGATAATGATGTCGCCTTTTTGAACTTTTCTCGCAGATGGACCGTTCAGGGTAATATCGCCACTACCTCTGTTGCCTTTAATTGCATATGTTTCAAGTCGCTCGCCATTATTGATATTTACGATGGCAACTTTCTCACCTTCTACAATGTTTGCGGCTTCCATCAACGCCTCATCGATGGTGATGCTGCCAATGTAATGCAATTCGGCTCCGGTTACGGTAACTCTATGAATTTTTGATTTTACAACGTGAATAAACATGGGGCAAAGGTAATTAATTAAGTGAAATTGTATCGATTAAGCGAACATTATTGACATAAACGGCGATGAATGCGCGATATTTCCGACCGGGCTGAATTTCGCTGATGGTTTCCAGCGTTTCTTCATCGGCAATTTCAAAATACTCAAGTTTAAAATTTGGATTTTGGTCGATAGATGCCTGAACATTAGCGGCGATCTGACTAACATCAATAGTGCCAAATGTTTCCCTGACATGTTTCAGGATTTTGTAAATCAGTGACGCTTCTGATCTAGTGTCAGCTGAAAGACGTTCGTTTCGCGAACTCATGGCAAGACCATTTTCCTCACGATGAATCGGGCAGGTTACAATGTTAACCGGAATCTGATTCTTCTCGACCAGCTTTCGGACAATCTGCACTTGCTGGAAATCCTTTTCGCCGAAATACGCGTTATCAGGAGCAACAATCAACAACAACTGTCTGACAATGGTGCCAACGCCGTCGAAATGACCAGCTCGGAACCGGCCTTCCATTTTGGTATCCAAACCATCAAAATCAAATTGTTCAGAAATGGTATTTCCCTTATAAATATCGTTGGTGTCGGGAGCAAAGACGATTATGTCCGGGGACAAGGTGCTTATTTTCGCGATATCACGATCGAGGTTTTTCGGGTATTTCTCAAGATCTTCAGCATTGTTGAACTGCGTCGGATTTACGAAAATACTGATCACGGTCGTCGAATTGTCTTCGAGTGACTTCCGCAAAAGCGAAATATGACCATCGTGAAGTGCGCCCATGGTTGGGACAAACCCTACCGAACGCGGCTGAGGCAACGAACTTAGGTAATTTGAAAGTTCAGTTTGCTTGTTGAAAATGAGCATGTAAATTATTTAAATAGACTGCAAAATTAAGATTTAAGTTCGATACTGGGTAAATTTTTGTAATTTTGCATGTTTTTTATTGCCAATAAATAAATTAACTAAAATGGAGGATAAGAGGATATTGTATGTATCATCTGAAGTTGTACCCTACCTAGCGGAAAATGAAGTTTCTTTAATGTCTTACGACGTACCGAAAATGATCAATGATCAAGGTTGTCAGATCAGGATCTTTATGCCACGGTACGGAAACATCAACGAAAGAAGACATCAATTACATGAGGTTATCAGATTGTCGGGGATGAATTTAGTTGTCAACGACTTAGACATGCCGCTGATTATAAAAGTTGCATCTATCCCAAAAGAGCGAATTCAGGTTTACTTTATAGATAACGACGAGTATTTTAAGAGAAAGGCGACTTTCACCGACGAAAACGGAAATTTGTATCCGGACAACGACGAACGGGCGATTTTCTTTGCTAAAGGTGTGGTTGAAACTGTCAAGAAACTCAATTGGGTTCCGGATATTATTCACGTTCACGGTTGGCTTGCAGCAATGTTGCCGATATACATGAAGCACTATTATAAAGATGAAGCTTTGTTTGCCGAAACTAAAATCGTCACATCGGTTTACAGTCAGGGGTTTGATGGAACGTTAGACGATCAGATGATCAACAAAGTCAAATTCGACGGCGTTCCGACCGATTCAATAACGCTGTTGGAAACCCCAAGTTACGAGAATATCATCAAAGTGTCAGTAGATCATTCTGATGCGGTCGTGATAGCGTCAGATAACCTGTCATCAGATTTAACACAATATATAGAATCGTCAGGTAAACCTTTTTTACCTTTCGCCGGCAAAGAAAGCTTTAGTGATGCTTACACCAATTTCTATAAAAATACTGTTCTCTAATATTTATTCATACATGACCCACACCTCTTTTTTTAAAAGTGCTTTTTTATTTCTAACCGCTTTGGTGCTTGTTTCGTGCGACAAGGATTTTAATGAAATTGGTGCAGATATCATTGGTGATGATAACTTCCAGTTTGAAGTGGATTCAAGTCGGACTGTCATTGCTTACGACTTGGGTTTTAATCAACCTGGCCAAGGCGTCCAGTCGAATAATCTTCCAATCAACTCGCTTGGCTTCTATAACAATCCGGTTTTCGGAAAAACAGCCGCAAGTTTTGTTACTCAAGTCGAATTGGCTCAACTGAATCCAACCATCGGCGCAAATCCGGTTGTTCAAAAAGTTGAGTTGAATGTGCCATATTTCAGCCGATTGATCTCAACTGATCTCGACGGAAACCGCACCTACAAACTTGACTCGATTTATGGTTCTTCGAAGTTTAGACTCGGAGTCTACGCCTCTAATTACTATTTACGTGATTTTGATCCGGCTACCGGTTTTACACAACCACAGCGTTATTACTCGGATCAGTTTGATAATTTTAATTCGTCTTTAGAATCGCCGACGCCGCTCAATAATGGGCCAAGCGATGAAAACGACGAGTTTTTCTTTAACGACGATGAACTGCTGACTTACGAGCCAAACGAAGATGGTGTTCAGGAAATTGTGGCTCGCGCCGCGCCCGGAATGCGGCTAAAACTTCGCAACGATTATTTTCAGGAAAAATTGTTTTCTGCCGTTGCTCAAGGACAACTCACAAGTAATAATACGTTTAAAGAATATTTCCGTGGACTTTTCTTTAAAGCTGAACCATCTGCGACGTCACCCGGACAGGGATCGATGGCGATGCTGAATTTCGCACAAGGAAAAGTTACCATCACTTATGAAGTTGACGGGCCAGTCGATTCGTCAGGGAGCGCAACTCGCGTTGAAAAAACGATGGTTTTGAATTTGTCCGGAAATTCTGTAAACTTGTTCCAAAATGAATACAACCCAACGTATCTCGCCGCTACTGGTTTGCCTAATGCTGACCAAACAATGGGCGATGACAGATTATATTTAAAGGGCGGACAAGGTTCAGTTGCGGTGATCGAGTTATTCGGTCCGGATTTGGACAACAATGGAGTTTCAGATGAACTTGATGCAATTCGCGATAGCGGCTGGCTAATCAACGAGGCGAATCTGACCTTTCAGATTGATCGTGACGCGATGGCATCGGCCCCCGAGCCACAACGAATTTATTTATACGATTTGGATAACAACCGTCCGTTACTTGATTTTTACGCCGACGGATCTGCAACCGGAAATCCGAAGTTTGCAAAGTCGATTCACGGTGGTTTGATCAAAAGAACCGGGCTTCCCGGAGGGCGAGGCGTCGAATATAAAATCAAAATTACAAACCATATCAGGAATTTGGCGAAAGCCGATCTTGATTCGACTAATGTAAGATTGGGTCTTGTTGTTACAGAATCAATAAATACGGTTACCAGTGCGCGTTTACGAACAGCAATCTCGCCTGAAGTTGACAAAATTCCGGTTTCAAGTGTAATGAATCCGCTTGGAACGGTAATTTACGGTACAAACGCAAGTGTGCCGGTTGCAAAGAGATTAAAGCTTAAGATTTATTATACTAAAGAAAATTAATTACTGCGTATGTGTGGAATTGTCGGATATATTGGTAGCCGCGATGCGTACCCAATCATCATCAAGGGTCTTCAAAGGCTAGAATACCGTGGCTATGATAGTGCCGGAATAATGCTTTTTAACGACGGCGAAATTAAAGTCTCTAAGACTAAAGGCAAGGTTGCTGATTTGCAATCCAAGTCAGGTAACGAGCTTAATACGAGTGGTACTATTGGCATTGGTCATACCAGATGGGCAACACATGGTGTTCCTAACGATGTGAATTCGCATCCACATTTATCCAATTCCGGTAATTTGGCGATCATTCACAACGGAATTATCGAAAATTACGCGCCCCTTAAGCAGGAGTTGATCAAACGCGGTTATACTTTTAGTTCAGATACTGATACCGAAGTTCTGGTTAATTTGATTGAAGACGTTCAGAAAAAGGACGGATTGAAACTTGGTAAAGCCGTTCAGGTAGCGCTTAAGCAAGTTATTGGCGCATACGCGATATGTGTCTTTGATAAGAATAAACCCGATGAAATCATTGCCGCACGTTTGGGAAGTCCGCTTGCCATTGGTGTTGGTGAAAATGAATATTTTATCGCTTCTGACGCTTCGCCGTTTATTGAATATACGTCGAATGCCATCTATCTTGAAGATGAAGAAGTAGCGATTATCAGACGCCACAAACCGCTGAAAATTCGCAAAGTAAAAGATGATTCTCTTGTTGATCCTTACGTACAAGAGCTTCAGATGAACCTGGAGCAAATTGAAAAAGGTGGTTACGACCACTTCATGTTGAAGGAAATTTACGAGCAACCCAATGTTGTAAAAGATACACTGCGCGGCCGATTATTAGCCAACGACGGAATTATTCAAATGGCTGGAATTGAGGACAACCTCGAGAAATTCCTCAACGCTGACCGGATTCTGATCGTGGCTTGTGGAACATCGTGGCATGCGGGATTGGTTGCCGAATATATTTTTGAAGAGTTTGCAAGAATTCCGGTTGAAGTGGAATACGCTTCTGAATTCCGATACAGAAACCCGGTTATCAATAAAGGCGATATTTTAATTGCGATTTCCCAATCAGGTGAAACTGCCGATACTTTGGCCGCTATCAAGTTGGCAAAAGAACGAGGCGCGTTTGTATTCGGAGTTTGTAATGTTGTCGGATCGTCTATTTCCCGTGAGACCAATGCCGGAGCGTATACGCATGCCGGACCTGAAATCGGCGTAGCGTCAACTAAAGCCTTTACAACTCAGATTACGGTTTTGACGATGATCGCACTCCGATTGGCAAAAGCTAAGGGAACATTGTCAACTCCGGAATTCCAAAAATATTTGCAGGAATTGGAATTGATTCCCGATCGCATTTTAGAAGCTCTCGAAACTAATGATCAGGCGAAAATAATTGCGGCAGAATTTAAGGATGCTCCGAATTGCCTTTACTTAGGTCGTGGTTACAACTTCCCGGTTGCACTTGAAGGTGCGCTTAAGTTGAAAGAGATCTCGTATATCCACGCTGAAGGTTATCCGGCGGCCGAAATGAAGCACGGTCCAATTGCACTTATCGACAATCAAATGCCTGTAATCGTGATCGCGCCAAAGCAAGGTCACTACGATAAAATTGTGAGCAATATTCAGGAAATTAAATCAAGAAGTGGAAGAATTATTGCGATTGTAACCAAAGGAGACACGCAAGTTCGCGATTTAGCTGAGTATGTGATTGAAATTCCCGAAACATCTGATGCATTATCGCCATTGGTGACTACAATTCCACTACAACTTTTATCCTATCATATTGCCGTGATGAGAGGCTGCAACGTAGACCAGCCGCGTAATCTTGCCAAATCGGTTACTGTGGAATAACCATCATTTTTAGAAAAAAATTAGTAGAAGCGGGAATATTTCCCGCTTTTTTTATTGATGTCGATTTTATTTGTATTTTGGCACAAACCTAACTAATTTTTAACAAATGAAAGTGTACTTATTTATTTTGTCCCTGTTGTTCTGCGGCGTTGTTCATTCGCAGACTACAGTTTCAGGAACAGTTACAGATCAAAACAATTTGCCTGTCCCTGGAGCTAACGTGTCTGTAATGGGCGATGGAGCGGCAACAATCACAGACGATGACGGAAAGTTCAAACTCTCAACCACCGCAACGCCTCCTTTTGACATTGAAATTACCAGTGTCGGAATGGCCTCACAAGTTGTGACCTTTAACGGGACAGACGTTAAAGTTGTTATGTTGGAAGAAGAAACGAAACTGAACGAAATCGTTGTTTCTGCCTCAAGAACACCTGAAAGAATCCTCGAATCTCCGGTTACGGTTGAGCGAATGGGTCTTCAGGAAATCAGAAACACCTCTGCTCCTACATTCTATGAAGGTCTCGAAAATCTTAAAGAAGTGCACTTCAACACGAGTAGTTTGTCGTTCAAATCGATCAATACGCGTGGCTTCGCAACTGTTGCAAACACTCGTTTTATGCAATTGGTTGACGGAATGGACAACTCTTCGCCGGCGCTTAACTTCGTTCTGGGTAACTTAATTGGTTTATCTGAACTTGATGTCGCCAGCGTCGAATTATTACCGGGTGCGTCGTCAGCGCTTTATGGGGCGAATGCTTTTAACGGAATTCTGTTCATGAACAGCAAAAGTCCATTCATCCACCAAGGGATTAGTTCTTATGTTAAGTATGGTAAAACCATTCAGGACGCTGCCGGAACTAACGATTACTATGACGTCGGAATCAGAGCAGCTCATGCTTTCAGTCCAAAATTTGCGGGGAAAGTGAATTTCACCTATATGCGTGCAACGGAATGGATCGCAAACGACGACCGAAGCCTCACTCCGGGTGGAATCGGACATGAAAACAACCCGAATTATCAAGGTCTGAATTTCTATGGTGATGAAGCGTCAACGAATTTGAGAACGGTTGGTTCAGCTTTGGCGGGTATGGGAATAATTCCGACTTCAGCTATCGCGTTGCTTCCTAACTCCAGCGTTTCACGTACCGGTTACCGCGAACAAGATCTTTACGATAATAAGATCGAAAGCGTGAAAGCCGACTTCTCCCTACATTTCAAGCCTTGGAAAAACGATACCGAAATTATTCTACAATATAAACTAGGTTTTGGAAATACAGTATATCAAGGTGCAAACCGATACGCATTAAACGACTTCTTCATGGCTCAAACCCGAGTTGAAGTAAAGGGCAAGAATTTCTTCGCAAGAGCGTACATGACTACTGAAGATGCGGGGAATTCTTATGATATGATTTTTGCCGGATTAAACGTTAACCGTCAATGGAAGCCGGACAATACATGGTTTGGTGAATATGCGGGTGCATTTATCCAGGCAACTTTGAACCCTGGATTAATTGGTGGTGCAACAGGTGAAGCTGCAAAGCATAATTTTGCAAGAGCTGTTGCTGATACCGGTCGTCTAATTCCTGGAACTGCTGAATTCGATGCAGCTCTGGCAACGGTACGCGCAAACCCGGATCTGAAAGAAGGTGCGAAGTTTAAAGATAACTCGCAGATCTATCACTCAGATGTAAACTACAATTTTAAAGATCTGATCGATATTGCTGAAATTCAAGTTGGAGGTTCACTTCGTCAGTACGTCATGAATTCAGAAGGAACGATCTTTACGGATTACGACGGAGCGATCAAATACAATGAATATGGTATTTATACTCAAGTAACCAAGAAATTTCTTGCTGAAGAAAGATTGAAGTTCACCGGATCGATTCGTTACGATAAGAGCGAAAACTTTGATGGTTTCATTTCACCGCGTGTGGCTTTAGTCTATTCTGCTGGTGCTGAAAAACGCCACAACTTCCGAGTTTCTTACCAAACAGGTTTCAGAAACCCAACGACTCAGGATCAGTACATCGGACTTGATCTTGGTCCATACACGCTTATCGGATCGGCCCCTGAAAACTTAACTCGCTATACCGAAACCCGAGGTGGTGGTGGTGTTCAAGGTACCATTTCGACTGCAGGTCAAGAAATCATCGGTGGACAAACGGTTCAACTTAATGGTATCAACGCATACGATAACTCATATACAGTTACCTCGGTTCAGGCATTTGCAGCTTCAGGAAACGTAAACGATCTTGAAATCGCAAACGTTCAACTGGTTAAGCCGGAGCGCGTTCAGGCGATTGAGCTCGGTTACCGCGCCGTACTTGAAGGCGATCTTTCAATCGACATCAACGGATACTATAATACGTATAACGATTTCTTGAACCAAACCCGAGTTATCACTCCTTACTACGGAACTGTAGGAACTGATTTCACAAATGTGGAAACTGCAAACTCAGTTACAGCTCTTGCAAATAACGACTACCGTTTATTCAACCTTTACACAAACTCTAAAACTGAAGTTACTTCTGTTGGATTTGGTGTAGGTGTATCTAAAAAGGTGTACAAAGATTTCGAACTTGGAGCAAGCTATAACTTTGCGGATTTCGAATTCGACCAGGCAAACGATCCTGATTTCCTACCTGGTTTCAACACCCCGAAACACCGCGTGAAAGGTTCAATCGGAAACAGCAAACTATTCAAAAACTTCGGCTTTAACATCAATGTGCGTTGGAGCGACGAATACATTTGGGAATCTGGTTTCGTAACCGGTATTGTTCCTGAAAACACGGTATTGGATGCGCAAATCAACTATGCCATTCCGAGTATGAAGTCGAATATCAAACTAGGAGCGGCTAACCTTTTCGGTGAAGATTACATTCAGGTTATCGGAGCCGGTCAGATCGGAAAGCAATGGTTTGTTCAATGGACAATCAACCCATAATTTCAACATTTAATTCTACCTTATTATGATAAATAAATTCAAATGGCTGCTGCTGGTCTCGATCGTTTTTGCAGCATGTAGCGACGATGATAACGACTCGACAACAGTCGTACAGGAACCCGTTACTGCCGGATCAGCCGACTTCTCGAATTACGTGGCTTTAGGGAACTCGCTTACCGCAGGTTTTTCAGATGGTGCTTTGTATAAAGCAGGTCAGGAAACTTCATGGACGAAAATCCTCTCAGATCAATTTGCACTTGCCGGTGGAGGCGAGTTTAGAATACCGTTTGTCAATGACAACGTAGGTGGACTTCTTCTTAACGGTATGCAGATTACTGAAAACCGATTGATATTTAATGGATCGGCACCGGTAAGACTTATCGGAACGCCAACCACTGATGTTACTGCGCACCTTACAGGGCCGTTCAACAATATGGGAGTTCCGGGAGCTAAAAGTTATCACTTGCTTGCGCCGAATTATGGAAATATCGCCGGACTTCCCGGTGCTGCCAATCCGTACTTTGTGCGTTTTGCATCAACGCCAAGCGCTTCTGTTGTTCAGGACGCTGTGGCTCAAAACCCAACGTTCTTTACCCTTTGGATCGGAAACAACGACGTTCTGGGTTACGCGACGTCAGGTGGTGATGGATCTGATCCTATAACTCCGCCAACCGGCGCGCCAGGAGTTGGATTCGATGGTACATATAACACTATTGTCGGAGCTCTTGTTGGAACCGGCGCAAAAGGTGTTCTTGCAAACATTCCGTATGTAACAACTATTCCGTTTTTTACAACTGTTCCGTCAAATCCACTAACGGCATCAGCTATCGGTGGTGGAAATGTTGCTGTTGGTGAGGCTACAATCGATCAGCTCAACGCGCAACTTTACGGTCCGCTTAAAACGGCTCTTACGGCTTTCGGCGCCGGTGACCGCGTTAACTTGCTAAGCGCTACCGGAGCAAACCCATTGTTAATTAAAGATGAGTCGCTTACCGATCTTTCAGTGCAACTTACTATGGCTTTCACGCCAACATTAGGCGCGCAAACAGCAGCGTTCTACGGTCAGGTTTTCGGACAAGCCCGTCATGCAAACGCAAACGATCTTGTGCTTCTTACAACACAAGGTGCAATTGGTGCGGCGCCTGTTGGAATCCCAGCTCCGCTGAACCGATATGGAATTACCTATCCACTTGAGGATAAACATATTTTGATTCCGACGGAAATCGCTGAATTAAAAGCAGCAACTGACGCATACAATGCTACCATCAGCGCGGCGGCAAGCACAAACGGACTCGCGTTTGTTGACGCTAATGCGCTTCTGACCAGAGTTCACGAAACAGGTATTCCGTATGAAGGATACACATTGGGATCAGCACTTGTTTTCGGTGGCGCCTTCTCTTTAGACGGAGTTCATCCAACAGCTAGAGGTTATGCGTTGATCGCTAACGAATTCTCAAAAGCCATCAACCTTACCTACGGATCGACGCTTCCAATGGTAAGATTAACCGACTATCCAACCATACGACCACAATCGTTTTAATTTAGCATAGCATTTACAAAGCCATCCCCCGGGATGGTTTTTTTATTTCTAAGTGTTTCATTCCTAGGAAAATTGCCGCAGGTTTGGCATACGTCTTTTTTTCCGAAAAAACTGTGGTAATTATATTTAAAGATTTATCTTTGCACACGAAAAAAGAGGGTGCTTTGATTGGCATTCTAATATTCTTTCTTCTTTAAAAACAGCTATTTAAAATACATAACGAATGTCAGAAGTAATAGGAAAAGTTGCGCAGATTATCGGACCGGTAGTAGACGTTGTTTTCAGTGGTAAGGACGTAGAGCTTCCAAAGATTTACGACTCATTGGAGATTAGTCGCAAAGATGGTTCTATTCTGGTTCTTGAAGTACAATCGCATATTGGCGAGAATATGGTTAGAACCATTTCGATGGACTCAACCGATGGTCTTAGCCGTGGGTATGAGGTAAGAGGAACAGGAAACCCTATCAAAATGCCAATTGGCCCGGACATCTACGGACGTCTTTTCAATGTGATCGGTGACGCTATCGACGGCTTGGGAGAACTTCCTAAAACTGGCGAAAACGGAATGTCGATCCACCGCGCAGCTCCAAAATTTGAAGACCTTTCAACTTCATCAGAAGTTCTTTTTACAGGTATCAAAGTAATCGACCTTATCGAACCTTATGCAAAAGGAGGGAAAATCGGTTTGTTCGGTGGTGCAGGTGTAGGTAAAACAGTATTGATCCAGGAACTTATCAATAACATCGCAAAAGGTCACGGTGGACTTTCAGTATTCGCTGGAGTAGGTGAAAGAACACGTGAAGGAAACGATTTGCTTCGTGAAATGCTTGAGTCTGGAATTATTAAATATGGTGAGGAATTCATGCACTCTATGGAAAATGGAGGATGGGACCTTTCTAAAGTCGACAAAATGGGAATGCGCGATTCTAAAGCGACATTCGTATTCGGTCAAATGAACGAACCACCTGGAGCACGTGCCCGAGTAGCGCTTTCAGGTCTTTCTATCGCTGAATATTTCCGTGACGGAGCTGGTTCAGACCAAGGTAAAGACGTTCTTTTCTTCGTAGATAACATCTTCCGTTTTACACAAGCGGGTTCTGAAGTATCTGCACTTCTTGGTCGTATGCCTTCTGCGGTTGGTTACCAGCCAACACTTGCAACCGAAATGGGTGCCATGCAAGAGCGTATTACATCAACAAACAAAGGTTCGATTACATCTGTACAGGCGGTTTACGTTCCTGCGGATGACCTTACCGACCCGGCGCCGGCTACAACCTTCGCCCACCTCGATGCAACAACAGTACTTTCTCGTAAGATCGCTGAGCTTGGTATCTATCCTGCGGTAGATCCACTTGATTCAACTTCGCGAATCCTTACCCCCGAAATCCTTGGCGCTGAGCACTACGATTGTGCACAACGCGTTAAAGAAATCCTTCAAAAATACAAGCAACTTCAGGATATCATCGCCATCCTGGGTATGGAAGAACTTTCTGAAGAAGATAAACTTTCAGTTTCAAGAGCTCGTCGTGTTCAACGTTTCCTTTCTCAGCCATTCCACGTTGCTGAGCAGTTTACAGGAATCCCTGGAGTCCTTGTCGATATCAAAGACACCATCAAAGGTTTCAACATGATCATCGACGGCGAACTTGACCACCTCCCTGAAGCAGCCTTCAACCTTAAAGGAACCATCGAAGACGCTATCGAAGCTGGAGAGAAAATGTTGGCAGAAGCATAATAGTTGATAATTGACAGTTGATAGAATTTTCCGTCAACTGTCAGCCATTAACTGACAATCCATTAAAAATATGACATTAGAAATAGTATCGCCGGAAGCTACATTATTCACTGGAACTGTAACCTCTGTAACACTCCCGGGTGTCGACGGAAGTTTCCAAATCCTAAACAATCACGCACCAATCGTGTCGATTCTTCAGGAAGGTGACATCAAAATCGTAGCGCCAGCGTTCGAATTCAGCAAATTATCTGCGGCCAAATTTACCAAAGTCGATGAGCAAACATACACGCTGCACATCACTTCAGGAACAATCGAGATGAATCACAATAAGGTCATCGTGCTCGTAGATTAACTCAGCCAAATAATACAGTTAGAAAGCCGGACATTTGTTCGGCTTTTTTTTATTTGAAGCTAATCCGGCTATCCGCTATATCTTTTTTGCCGAAATTGTTAAAAGTTTAATTTGTTGCTCCGACGCAAAAAAGGATGCCGCTCCTATCCGGGCTAGGACGCTCCACATAATTGCTTACGAACCAATATGCACAAATGCTATCGTGGTGATTGAAACAATCGCAAGCGCCAATCCTACATAATTCAGCCAGCTCAACTTCTCTTTAAACGCCATCACACCAACCAAACTCCCCAAAACAATCACACCAATGTTCATCATCGCAAACACCGTCGACGGATTGTCAGAAAACGCTTTGTGCGCCCGTAAATAGAAAAAGATGTTTCCGAAATTTAACGCCCCAAGTATCAGTCCCAAGGGCAAATTTGAAAAATTAAACGTTGTTTTCCTGGTCAATACTTCCGCGCCGGCAATGCCAAATGCAACCAATAACGATATCACAAACACCACAAAAAGTGAAGTCGTATAGGTAACCGCCGAATAAAGCGCGACCTGCTTAAACAAAATGTCGATCGCCCCAAATCCAACCAAAACAATCGCGGGGTAAATCCAGTTGTTCCCCGCTCGATCCGATTTTTTCCAAAGTATCATCACCAGCGCCGGAATTCCAATCGCAAGTCCGATTATCTTTTGAATTCCAAAGTTTTCATTAAACAACAGCCACGCGGCCAGAAGCGGAATGCAAAGCGACATTCGCTGAGCCGCATCCGTCTTTACGATTCCCATATATTTTATCGAAGCCGCCAACGCCAAAAAGATTCCGGGTAGTAAAAAGCCAAGCGAAATATAAACCGGCCACGGCGCCGAACCGTCAATCGCAGACAATTCCGGCTTAAACAAGAAATAGCACAACAACAGCGCAAAGAAGTAGTTCCAGGCAACGATTTGTGAAACCTGCGACTTCCCGCTGCGCAATAGTTTTAATAATATTCCGACGCTCACGCTGCAAGCGATACTCAGTAAGATGAATTGCATTTAGATCTGATCAGGTTTTAATGGAACATATTCAAGGATATCAGCCGGTTGGCATTCAAGCGCTTCGCAAATTGCCTCCAATGTTGAAAACCGAATTGCTTTTGCCTTTCCGGTTTTTAATATCGAAAGATTCGCCGTTGTAATTCCGATTCGTTCCGCAAGTTCGTTCGAACGCATTTTTCGCCTGGCAAGCATCACGTCTAAATTTAATATGATCGGCATAATTAAACGGTTAGTTCGTTTTCTTCCTTGATGTTTTTTGCAATGTTGAATATTTCGCCAATGACAATAAATAACAATCCAAGGCTAATCGACATCAAGAATGAATCAAATCCACCAAAATTAAATTCGTATTTGATATTCTGCTGAATTGATATGTTGTACAAAAATAAGGGTATTGTGGCCAGCAAAGTCGATGCAACGATACATTTCCCGATACTCTTAAAATGCGTCACCACTTTTTCAGTGAAGATCTCGCGTTTCATGAAAAGACCCAAAACTTGCTTAAGTCGGTAAATGGCATATAAAAAGAACAGCGATGAAACCCCCGTAAAGACCACGACCACCTTCGTGGCGACATCTGTTCCTGACAATTCCTGACCCGAAACCATAATCGGAATGCTGTTTTCAGGATTAATCAAATAGATTGGCGTTATAATCAGCATCGTTGCCACGGTCAGAACGCCAAAGAAAAAGAACACATCAACCAATGTTTTTAAAAGGGATAAGTTTTTCATACCATATTATTTATTGGTCAAATGTATAAAAATTATTGATAAACAATAAAAAAATATTCTTTTACAATTTTTTATTGTTGCCGTCTATTTTATTCACCCGAATTTTATTCTGTAAATTTGGCTATGGATTTCCCAAAGAACCTCGAAAAAATGCTCCAAAACCGGAGCGCTCAAAATATGTGTCGGTCGCTTAAACCGCCATCGTCGTTAATTGATTTTTCATCAAACGATTATCTTGGCTTTTCGCGATCTGAAGTAATTTCCAAAAGCGCTTCCGCAATTTTAGCTGATTCCGGAACTCCCATTAACGGATCGACCGGCTCGCGACTCCTGTCAGGAAACCAAATCCTGCATTCAACTTCCGAAACAGCGATCAAAACGTTCCACAAATCAGAAAGCACGCTGCTATACAACTCAGGTTACGACGCCAATCTCGGTTTCTTTAGCTCGGTTCCACAACGCGGAGACGTCATTCTCTACGACGAACTTTCGCATGCGTCGATTCGCGATGGAATCCGCCTTTCCAATGCCAAAGCGTATAAATTCGCGCACAACGATTACGAAGATCTCGAGTTGCTGATCGAAAGATACAGATCCGCGGCAAACGAGATTTACATTGCAACCGAATCTGTTTTTTCAATGGACGGTGATTCGCCCAACCTTGAACGCCTGTCGCAAATTTCATCTGCCAATAATTGCCTTTTAGTAATTGACGAGGCTCATGCGCTTGGTGTTTTTGGCGATAGCGGCCACGGACTTGTTCAACATCTCGGATTGCACGACAAGGTTTTCGCCAGGATCATGACTTTTGGAAAAGGACTTGGTTGTCACGGCGCCGCGATTCTCGGTCAAAATCGGTTAACCGAATTCCTCGTTAATTTTTCGCGCAGTTTTATTTATACAACCGCACTTTCGCCGCATTCGGTTGCAACCATCCTCGCGGCCTATCAGCAACTCGGGAAAAGTCGGCTTGAGATCGAATCGCTCCGCGACAATATCCTGCATTTTAACCGCGAAATCCATCAACTCGGAATTAAACCACTCTTTATCAAAGGGAAATCGGCGATTCAGTCTGCTATTTTTCCCGGAAACGAAACTGTAACGATGGTCTCAAAAAAGTTGCAAGAAGCCGGGTTTGATGTGCGCGCCATATTATCACCAACAGTTCCTGCCGGACAAGAGCGACTCCGAATTTGCCTTCACAGTTATAATACACCCAAAGAAATCTCGAATCTCTTGCGATTGTTGGCTACCTTTGTTTATGAGCGATCCGATTTTTAAAAAAGTTGCCGTTTTCCAATATCCAAGTGAAGCCCATATTTTTGAGGGTAAGCTCGAAGCCCACGGCATTGAAGTTTTCATGCGTGACCACAACACCATTAATTCTGATCCGATGATTTCGAACGCAGTTGGGGGCGTGAAGCTGTTTGTAAAAAACGAGGATTATGATCGGGCGACAGCGCTGCTTGGCGAAATCAGTCGGTATTCGGTTGACGATTCCGGGAAAGCGGTAATCTGTCCGAATTGCGGTTCGGATAAAGTCGAGGTGGTTTCTTCAATAAAAGGCGAGTCGACTACATTCAAATTTATACTTACGACGCTGTTGGGCATGTTTCCTATAAGTGTGAAATATCCTTATAAATGCAGCGATTGTGGACACGAATTTAAACACAAATGAAAATTTTTATTACAGGCACGTCAACCGATGTAGGCAAAACCATTTCATCGGCGATTATTACTGAAGCGCTGGAAGCGGATTATTGGAAACCGATTCAATCCGGTGATTTGGACAATAGTGATTCGATGAAAGTTGGCCGACTCATCTCAAACCCAAAGTCGGTTATTCACAAAAGCAGCTACGAATTTAAGACGCCGGCGAGTCCGCATCTCTCGGCAGCACTCGAAAATCAAACAATTGAACTTTCGAAAATCGTTGAACCCGAAACCACAAATCACCTGGTTATTGAAGGTGCGGGCGGACTTTTAGTTCCGCTTAACGATCACGATGTAATCGCGGATTTGATTCGCCACGACTATAAAGTAATCATTGTGGCTACCAATTACCTCGGAAGCATTAATCACACGTTATTGACAATCGAAGGGCTCAAGGCCCGAAACGTGGAGGTTGCCGGAATTGTATTTTCAGGCGAAAGCAACAAGTCGTCGGAAGAGATGATTTTAAATCGGAGTGGTGTTCGTTGCATCGGCCGAATCGAGAAGGAGCCATATTTCGATCAGAATGTGATACTTGAATATGCCGATAAATTCCGATCGGAGTTGCTCGCATTAAATGAACCGAACGCGTGAGGGATTGAAGCGGCATCCTCGTAGCATAGCGGAGAGATAAAGCGAAAAGCCCGGCCGAAGGACACGCCCAAAAATCAACTTAGAAATGGAAATTTTAAAATTAGACCAGGAAAATATTTGGCATCCGTACACGCAGCATAAAACTGCGATGCCGCCAATTGCGATTGCTCGTGGTGAGGGCGCGTTGCTTTGGGACACCGATGGCAAAGAATATATTGATGCGATTGCGTCGTGGTGGGTGAACCCGTTTGGACATAGCAACAAGGTTTTGGCCGATGCGATTTATGCGCAACTCACTTCGCTTGAGCACGTTCTTTTTGGGGGATTTACGCATAAACCGGCGGTTGAGCTTTCGGAAATGTTGCTGAAAATCTTACCTGAAAATCAAAAAAAGTTGTTTTTTTCAGACAATGGATCGACCGCTGTTGAAGTGGCGATCAAGGTTTCACTTCAGTATTTTTTTAACAAAGGCGAGAAACGAACCACCATTATCGCGTTTGAAGATGCGTTTCACGGCGATACGTTTGCGGCGATGGCGGCGAGTGGAATTTCGTTTTATACCTTGGCGTTTCAGGGAATGTTTATCGACGTGGTTCGGATTCCGGTGCCGATAAAAGGGCAGGAGCAAGCTAGTTATGATGCGCTTGAAAAGGTGATTTCCGGGCATAATTGTGCGGGTTTTATCTTTGAACCATTGGTTTTAGGTGCGGCCGGAATGGTGATGTATGAACCGGAAGCACTCGACAACTTAATTCAGATTTGCCGAAGGAATAACGTGTTGACCATTGCCGATGAAGTCATGACGGGATTTGGCAAAACGGGACGGAATTTCGCGGTTGATTACCTCACGACGCAACCTGATATGATTTGTGTTTCGAAAGCTTTGACCGGCGGGACGATTCCGATGGCGATCACAACGTTTACCAATGAAATTTTCGACGCGTTTTACAGCGAGGATATCAACAAAGCACTTTTTCACGGACATACGTTTACGGCGAATCCTACAGGTTGTGCCGCTTCAATTGCAAGCATTAAATTGTTGCAAACCGAGCAGATGCAGGCAAATTTGGTTCGGATTAACCAGCAACATTTAAAATTTGCGGATAAGATAAAAAACCACAATCGGGTAGAGGTGGTCCGCGTGAGGGGCGTGATTCTGGCGATTGAAATCAAGACCGGCGCAACCGAATCGTATTACAGCGATTTCCGGAATAGATTGTACGCGTTCTTTATCGAAAACGGGATTATTTTGCGACCTGTCGGCAACATTGTTTACATACTTCCGCCGTACATTATCAGCGATGATCAATTAGCAAAAATTTATGAAATGATCGTTCTGGCATTGGAAAAAATAAAATAATTTTATTAGAGTCAATCAGCGCTTTACTAAACTTTTATGATACATCCCGATACCGAGCTCCGCTTTATTAATGATGTTATTGGATATGGTGTCGTCGCCAAAAAACTGATCCCACGCGGAACGGTTACCTGGGTTCAGGATGATCTCGACCAGGTTATTTCGCCGGGGCAAGCTTCGCAAATCTCGCCGTTAATGCGCGAATATCTCGACACCTATTGCTTTATCAATGGCGATGGAAACCGGGTGCTTTGCTGGGACAATGCCAAGTTTGTCAATCACAGTTTTAAACCCACATGTATGTCTACGGCATACGATTTTGAAATTGCGATCCGCGACATTCATCCGGGCGAACAACTCACCGACGATTACGGCTATCTCAACGTCGAGGAACCTTTTGAAGTTGTCGACGAAGGAACCGAGCGCAAAATCGTCTATCCCGATGATCTGCTAACCTACCACAAAGAATGGGACAATGAAGTTCAATCGGCAATTCCGCAACTACTTTCGCTCGATCAGCCGCTCAAGAAGTTCATTGATCCTGCGATTTGGGAAGAATTTGAAAGCATCAACGCCGGCAAAGCACAACTGAAATCTTTGCTTACTTGCTATTTCGATCAGAAGGTCAAGTAAAAGCGAATGCGTATTTTTGCCAAAAAAAGATCTTGCCCGAAACCATTTCAATTACCGCAATCGAATCAATCTCGCCATTAGGTTACAACCGCGGGCAGATTTGGCAGAATTACCTCAAACCGGTTCACCATTTTTCGCAATTTGGAGAAACCGATTCTGTTGCGGCGTATCTCGATGTCTCCTCAAAAAAACGGATTGAAGCGTTAAAAAGCGAACCCCATTTTAAGAATGTCGACGATTCGGTTTTATATGCGGTTGCGGCTTCTCGCCTGGCTGTTGCATCGGCAGGCTGGGAAAAAGGCGACTTGTTTGGCATCAATATCGGATCATCGCGTGGCGCAACCAAACTTTTTGAAGATAATCACAAAGATTTCATTGCGTCGGGTACGGCACGAACGCTGAGTTCACCCACAACAACACTCGGAAACATTTCGAGTTGGGTGGCGCACGACCTTCAATCGCAAGGGCCGGAAATCTCGCATTCAATCACGTGCTCAACGGCACTTCACGCCTTGCTCAACGGCATTGCCTGGCTTCGGGCGGGAATGAGCAATAAATTTCTGGTGGGCGGCAGCGAAGCACCATTAACCGATTTTACGTTGGCGCAAATGAAAGCGCTGAAAATTTATTCGACGTCAAAAGACGAATTTCCATCAAAAACCCTTCATTTGGATAAGACGCAAAATTCGATGATCCTCGGTGAAGGCGCGTCGGTTTGTTGCCTCGAAATTGGAACGCCCGAAAACGCCATTGCCGAAATAAGCGGATTTGGATATGCAACCGAGATGCTCCAACATTCAATCTCAATTTCAACTGAAGCTGATTGTTTTCAGAAATCAATGAAAATGGCGCTCGAAGGAACCGATTCAAATTCGGTAGATGTCATCGTGATGCACGCGCCGGGAACAATAAAAGGCGATCGATCTGAGGTCAACGCCATCCAAAAAATCTTTGCAGGAAACCTTCCGCTACTCACCACCAACAAGTGGAAAATCGGTCACACGTTTGGCGCAAGCGGAATGCTCAGCGTGGAAATGGCGATCATGATGATGCAAAATCAAATGTTCATCGGAGTGCCGAATGTGAGTCGCACGCAACCTGCAAAAATCCAGAAAGTACTCATCAACAGCGTCGGTTTCGGCGGCAACGCGGTCAGCATTCTCCTCACGTTACCAAAAAAATAAAGCCCCATTACAGGGCTTTTGTTGATTATCAGGAGCTTAATCCTGCTGTTCGCCTATATCTTTTCCCCGCTAAAGAAGCGGGAAAAAGGATGACGGCTGCCATCAGGACTAGGGGCTTATCAATCCATGATGACTTCTCTTGAAATCTGCTGATTGTTCTCCAACGTAACTTTTACAAGTAAAACCTGAGCCGCAACGTTAAGATCATGCGTGTAGAATTCATTTGAATCAATCGTATTGTTTGAGTAAATTCTTCTTCCTGTCAAATCGAAAATTGTCAGTGCTTTCACCGGAATCTGTCCGCTTCTTACGGCAACTTTACGTCCGGTTTTGATCACGACCACATCGGTTTCTGGCACATATGGATGATCGGTTCCAAGGGCTGTCGGATCCAGGAAGTGAATTTCAAATCGGTCGTTAAATGTTCCGGCTTGAGTCATAAACGTGTATTCACTTTGCTTCAAGTCGTGGAAAACATTGGTCGTCTTATCTAACAAATAAACATTTTGCTCGATAAACAAACCGTCGTAGTTGTTGGTCTCGAGGGTAAATGTGCCTGCAATTGTTGACGTGTAACCAACCGGAATCACATCGGTATTGTCAAATGGCAACGCGCGCCCTTGAATTGTAAGGTTTGTGCCTTCATTGATGCTATACAATCCAACCACGTTTCCGGCCGGGAATGTTTTGCCATCGTATAAATTATCAATGCCGTTTGTAGCACCCTGAATGTATCCAAGCAACATCTCATCATAGGCTCCCGTCGGATTTTTCATATTGATCCAGATTCGGTTTTTCTCAATTCCTGCTGATGGAAGTGCGGCTGCCTCCGAATTCATTCTGAAAAACTGATTGTTTTGACCGGCAATACGCATGCTGTTGTTAAAGAACACCGAATTGGTTGTGCCAATCATCGACGGATTTGCCTCAATAAAAAAGCTTTGTCCCGATGCTACTTTTCCGTTTGGAACCACTGCGCCTAAGTAAGAAGCCGGAGCAGTGAGTACGCCACCCGTAACGTTGTATTTCGCATAATCATCGCGAGTGTAATTGCTTGCATACGGACCAACGTTCGCTTGACTGATTGCGGTGTTGTGTGTCCATAGGTAAATGGTGCCTTTAACCACATTTTGATTTGCGGGATCAAGCAAAAACTTGTCAATGTCGATCGCCGAAGGATACGGATTTCCAATCAGGTTGTAATCTGTAGCGCCTTTTTTAATTGTCGCCGGAATGACTCCGTTGTTTGGTGCTCCGGTGAAGGTTGCCTGATAAACGCCGTTAGTCGCATTGGTGAGATTCCAACCTTGCGGCGCTCGCACGATGTAACCTGTAGCAGGGGTCATGGTGACGTTTCCGCTCATATGTGTTACCCATTGGTTGGTAATCGGATTAAAGCTATAAAACTTGTCTGCCATTGTAGCCGGCGATAATTGATTCAGCGTAAAGTTTTGAACCGGCGCCGACCAATATGAAAAATCGTATTGCTTCATTGGCGTTGTTTTTCGCTTAACGGTAATGGTTCCGCTGTTGTCGGCATTGTCGTCGACTTGCACTAAACTTCCCGTGTTTTCAACCATGATGTTTCCCGTTGGAGCAACTTTTACATCGCCTTGAACGGTTAATGTCAGTCCGGCTGGAATGGTAAGCGTCGTACTGCCCGTTACCTGGCACGAGCATACCGTTAAGTTGGCAGGAAGTGTCAGGTTTTGCGAAATCGTAACCGATGTGGCAGGAGTTGGCGTAGCGCTCCAACCCGAAGCTGAATAGGTTGCCGAACTTCCCAGTGACAAGGTAAGAATCGGTGTTGTCGATGTTGTCGTACAAGTTCCGCGTACTACCGCACGAACGTACTTTGTGGCAGTGATCGGGCCGATTTCACTTCCTGGCAAAGTGGTCGCTGTTGATGCGATCGTTTGCATCGGGGAGAATGTGCTAGTGTCTGAAACTTCCCATCTGATTACATTTCCGCCGTGGTTGACAATCGTAATATCTCCGGGAACTGTGTTTTTACAAACTGCGGATGAGTTGATTTGCAAAGTTCCTGATGTTGGAGCCGGAGTCATGTTTACGGTAAATGTGCGGCCAGTTGTAGTAACATTACACTGCGAGTCGATGGTACGAACCCAATATGTGGTATTTACCGTCGGTGTTACTGTAATTGATGATCCGCTTTGATTTGGAATCGGATTAGATCCAATAACGTTTCCTGTTCCCCATTGGTATGAACCTGTAGTTCCCAGGATTGCACCAACTGCTGTAAGCGTTACCGATGATGACGGACAAACCGCAGTTGCAGGTCCAGTGATCGAAGTAACCGGTGTCGAAGCTATCATAGTGTTGGTAAGTGTCAAGCTACAATTGGCAAGACCGTCGATTTCTCTTGTTCGAACTTCAATTGTTGAGCTGGCATTTAATTGATAGGTTCCAATAAATCCGTTGCAAGAGTTGGCACCGCTCCAGGTGTTGCAAGTCCAAACTTGTTGACCATTGATAAATACGGTAGTTTCATCATCCCAATTCGGCAATCTGATTTCGTAAGTTCCACATGGGAAACCACGACGTTTGTGAACGAATGTAAAATTGTCGTTCGGAATCGGGCAACCTTGCCAACCTGCAGATGCTGATGGCGAATTGTTGATGTTCCAGTTGTTTGTGCCATTTTGCGTGTCGAAACCTAACGTGCTAACAGCGTAGTAACCGGAATATCTCAATACCGAAAGATTCATGCTACTGCCAATATATCCGTAAACGTTCCACACATTGTCTCCGAAAGTCGCCGGATTTCCAGGTGCGCCCGAAACGGTTACTACGGTTGTTACGCCGGCGGTATAACTGTCGCAAGCTGCATTACTATTCTTTTTGCGTACCCAATAGGTAGTTGTAGTTGTCGGACTAACCGTAATTGAACTACTTGTGCCACTGATCGGATTTTGGCCGATGACGTTTCCGGTTCCCCACTCAAAGGTGGTTCCCGATAATGTTGTTCCGCCTTGCGCCGTAAGGGTTACCGAATTCCCCGGACAAGTAATTGCGCCTGTCTGAGTGATGCTTGTCGGTGCGGTTGAACCCGTAGCTGTGGTATTTATCGTAATGGTTGGTCCCCATGTCCAGGTTGGAGTAGGACAAGGAGCCGGATCTAAAGTACGAACCCAATAAACGGTTTGCGAAGTTGGATTTACCGTTATAGTTTGCGTGTTGCCCGGAATCACATTCTGACCAACTGTCCAGCCTGTACCCCATTGGTAAACTGCTCCGGTAATCGCCGATCCGCCTGTTGCGGTCAGCGTAACCGATCCGCCGCTACAAACATTCGAGAGCGAACTCGTAATGCTTGTCGGTTGCACAGATGGTTGAATAACGGTAACTGTTACCGTGGCTGCATTGGTATAACCGCATGAACCGCCGTTAACACGACGAACCCAATATGTTGTTGTCGTCATAGGTTGAACCCAAATGGTATGATAGGTCTCGCCCAGAACATTCTGTCCTGGAACGGATCCGGTTCCCCATTGGTATGGTGCATTTACCGCATCTTCAATTCCTGTAGCTTTTAAGACAACATTTGATCCCGGACACGATGGAGTCTCCGCGCCGGTTATCGCAAGTGGGGCAGGCCAAACCGCGTTTACTGTAATTGAACGACTCGCGCCGCTTGTCCATGACGCTGGCGGGCAATTTCCACCCATGATGCGAACCCAATAGTTGGTATTTCCCGGAGTGGTAGGTGTAACCGTAACCGAACTTCCGGTTGCTCCGGTAATAATGTTTTGGCCAACGTTATAACCCGTTCCCCATTCGTAGTACGAACCTACAGGCGCAGTTCCGTTTGCTGTCAGCGTGATCGGTGTTCCCACGCATGTACTCGACGGACCAGAGATTGTTGTTGGTTGAACCGGATTCGGATAAACAAATATTGTTTTTGTCACACCAGTAGTATAGTCGCTGCAATTTGGCCCTTTGGTCATTCGGACCCAATATGTCATGTTTGCAGTTGGATTAACCGAAATGGTATTACCCGTTTCCGAACGTGGATTATTTCCAACAATATTTCCTGTTCCCCATTGATATTGTGCTCCGGCAGCTAGAGTACCACCTGCGGCAGTAAGCTGGATTGTTTGACCGCTGCAAAGTTGTGAAGGTCCGCTGATCGATGTTGGCGCAATAGATACCGGGCAATAGGTAAAACTTACCTGCGAATCTCCCGCCCACTCATAATGATCCAATTCAAATGTGGTGGCTCCGTTTACGGCGACAACAACTGTACTTGTGTTGTACGATTGATCGATCCATCTGTCAATCACTACATTTCCATTGACACGTAATCGGTACCCATCATCACCGCCAACGGTCATCTGATAATTTCCAGGCGCCAGCCATTTGGTCATTTTATATCGAACCATGTAGTAATCGGCGTAAGCACCGCAGACATTCGGACCTTGTATCGGGTTTTGGCCGAGGTTGTTATTGAAAATCTCAGCCATCGTGATATACCCACGGTAATCGGAGTACGTTGCTGGCGATGCCGACGGAATTGACGCATAAACATACCCGCGCCATTCGTCGTAAGGAGAATAATTCGGATCGCCCGCCGGAGCACTTATCCCAACCCATCGTGTGGCATGCGACGTGTATCCACATGATCCCGGATTTAGAATGCGCACCCAATAATTGTCGCCTGTCGTGGCGGTGGTGGTAAGTGTTCTGGTGGTTGCTCCAGCTATAATATTACTTCCAACATTTCCGCGTCCCCATTGATAGGTTGCCGTTGGACTGCCGCCCTCAGCAGTTAAGGTAAATGGTGTATTTGCACATGTCGATGATGCGCCGCTGATTGATGTTGGTGCCGCATTGGGTTGCGTAACTGTAATCGTGCTTGAGGCGCCCGAAGTTACATTGCCGCATTGATTGTTTACACGACGAACCCAATAGGTGGTGGTGGTGGTTGGCGATACCGTCAAGCTGGTTCCTTGCTGACCTTCGATAATATTCGTGCCAACAATTCCGGTTCCCCATTCAATTCTGGAATCGCTTCCCGCGGAGCCACCGATCGCATTTAGCGTGATTGTCGCGCCAAGGCAAATGGTGGTCGACGCTGTTATTGACGGCGCAGTCGCATTTGTTGGTAGCGTTACCGTATGAAAATTGGTTGCATTCCACGTGGAATTGCATGAATTGTTTGCTTTGCGTCTTGCCCAATAGGTAGTTGTCACAGTAGGACTAACCGTTATGCTGTTACCCGATCCGATGATGTTGTTTCCAACCGTTGTTCCACGTCCCCATTCGATGGTTGATCCGTCAGGAGCAAGTCCGCCGGACGCCGTTAATGTGACCGATGATCCTGAGCAACTTTGAGTCGGGCCAGAAATCGTAGGGCTACTTCCGGGTTCGCACATGTCGAATGAAACTCTTGCGATGTTACCCTGCTCGAAATAGTCCAGAACGAAATTGTAGGTTCCAGCCGCTAAGTTCGCGGTAATATTAGTAGTGGTGTAACTATGCTCTGTCCAGTTATCAATATGCCAGGTCGACCCGCCATTATAGCTAAAACGATAACCGTCATCGCCACCAACCTTGAAGGTGTATGTTCCGGCATCAAGCTGGACAGTCATTCTGTAGCGAATGGCAAATTTGTCAGTCTGTGTCGCGCAAAGCGTCGGGGCGATCAGTGACCCGTTGCCGATATCCTGATTGAAAATCTTGCTGCGATCGACATAGCCAACATAGTTTGTAGCTATAAAAGGATTTGATGGTGTCCCGTTGCCAATATTCTTATAAACATATCCGCGCCAAGAATCGGTAGGCGAGTGTGATGGCGTGCCAAACGAACATTGCGCATTGGCATTAATGTTTAAAAGCAATGCTAACAAGAGCACAATTGTAAAACATGGAATAGGTAAGAACGAAATTCTGATGTTTTTAGACGTTGTAGGGAAATTGTCTTTCATCTTGGTATTTAGGTATGGTTATTTGGTGTTTTGTCGACCAAATGTATAATTAATCCGATAAACTGCACAAATTTATTTTTAACATATTTTTTTTCTTACATAATAGTTTTGGGGCGTGTTTGTACTAACCAGCTGAAAAACAGTGGTTTGAGTTAATAAAAAAATCTGGGTGGATTGCAAGAAAGTGAATTTAAAAGCAGATTAATCTTACAAATATAGTTGTAAGTATTTCTATTTCAGTAAAAAAGCCGTCCGAAGACGGCTCGAGTTTGGTGTTTGATTGATTTACTTAAGTACCATTTTTCTGATCACTTCCTGATTATTGTCTAACTTGGCTTTAACGATTACCACGTTATTGTCTGCATGTGTCAGCGATGTCGAGAATGTCATCGCATTTAGTCCGGTTTTCTCAGCTAAAAGGCGACCGGCTACATCGTAAACTCGTACGTCAACGATGTTGATTGTAGATTGTAAGTTGATGACAGAATTTTCAGCAAAAGCCTTAAATGCATTTTCGTCGAGCATATTCTCATCAGTCGAAAGCGACTCATTCATAAATCGCAACTCAAATCGTTGGTCAAATGTCCCGACTGCAGTCGTAAAACTATACGATCCGTTTTTCAGGTTATGCATTACATTCAAATCCTTATCTAATAAGTATACACCTTCAGTTGTGAACATCCCGTCGAAATTACCAAGCTCGATCGCAAATTGTCCTGCGAGTGTTGAACTGTAGCCAAGCGGAATCACATCGTCATAACTAAAAGGCAACGCTTTGCCTTGAATGGCCAGATTTTCCTGATTTGCGATGCTGTAAAGGTTTACAAACGAATTTGCATTGAACACCATTGCATCGTAACTACGGTCAAATTCATTAGTCGCACCAGAAGCATACGCCACCAAGGTTTGCTTGAAAGCACCCTGATCGTTGACTAAATTCAACCAAATTCTGTGTTTTTCTTCGCCTTCGATTGTCGTCTCAGCCGAAGCGCTCGCATCGCTCAATCTGTAAAACTGGCTGTTGTTGTTGTTTACACTTGTGACACGCATCGCATTTGTAAATTCAACTTGGCCCGAGTTTACTGAACTCGCAACAAAGAATCCTTGTCCAGACGCGATCTTTCCTGCAAACGTAACTCCGGTTGGAGACGTGTTCACAGTTCCGGTTCTGTTGTAAACCGCATAATCATCACTTGTATATTGGAACGCACCTGTGCTAGGATTTACCGCCGTATTGTGCGTCCATAAATAAATCGTTCCGCCAATTTTAGTCGAGTTATGGTCTAAAAACAAATTGGCATCAATTGCAGATGGATACGGATTTCCAAGCAAATTCCAGGTGTTTGTACCCGATTTCCTCACGTTATTTTTAACCATTCCGTTGTGCGGACGGCCTTCAAAAGTAGCTGTAAATACCGCTGCAATTGTTGCTGAAAATGTTTGTGGCGCGCGAATAATGTAGCCTTTTCCTTGCTCCATGATCGCTGAACTTCCACCAACCGGCGTTAGCCATGAGTTTGTGGTCGCATTAAACTCGAAGTATTTATCCGATAATGTAAATGGCGACAAATCAAACAACGTCTGCTCTTCAACCGGTGAACTCCAATAGGTAAAGTCGAATTTTTTAACCGGTGTCGTTTTGCGGGTCAACGTAAATGTTCCAACACCCAAATCGGCATTAATCGCATCTTCCTCAATTTGTACTAATGAACCAGAATCTTCAACATGGAAAGTACCGTTATTCATCACAATTCCTTTTACGGTAAGCGATGCTTTTTGGTCAATGATTAACGTTGCTCCCGGTTTGATCTCCAATTCACACGCTACCCAATGTTGGCCAGACGGGATGGTAACCGTTCCCGAGTTGATAACCATATAATAAGTGTTGTCAAATGTTTCTGGATTTGCGCCATTGTCCCAACCGGTTTCTTCATAAAATAGGCCGGCGTTAAAACACTCACGGGTTTTAATACGGGCAATCATACGACGCGGATTTCCATCATAATGCGTAAAGTCGCCGGAACAAATGATCTTTCCGTCTGATTGCAACTGAATGTTACGCAAAGTCCCTGCGCCACCGTAAACGCCTGTTCCTGAATAGAATCCTTCGCCGGTTTCCAGTAATGGATCTAATGTTCCATCGGCCATCAGACGTACAATTCCCTTTGGAAGCGCAATACCATTGTAACCGTTCAACGAACCACCAAGTATAATTTTTCCGTCAGGTTGCATTTGGATTGCAAAAACAGTTAGACTGCCACTAGGATTTGTTCCTCGTCCGGTACCCGAACCGCCTAAGTTAAATGTGGCGTCAACCTGTCCGTTTTCATTCAGGCGTATAATACCGCGAATATTGTGTGTTGTCCCATTGCCATCTTTCCATTGTTTGAATGAACCGCCAACCAGTATTTTTGAGTTGGATTCCGTTTGTATATTTGGTAAAAACTCAGAATCAAAAACGGCTAATTGGTGTTCAGCAGGTGAAAGTGGGCCAACGCCAACATTATTGTGAAAACTTTCATCAAAAGAACCGTCTTTCATAAAACGGAAAAAACGTCCGACATAATCGATGTTATTATAGGTGTACTTTGAAAAAAAGCCGCCGATCAAATATCGCGCATCAGAAGTTCCCGGCTTTTGAACCGTAATTGAACGAATTTCAGCGTCAAAATCACCTCCGGGTGTACTGCCGCTTGGGACTCTTCTATTATCGAAAGTATAATCAACTTCGCCATTTGACATTAAACGCACCAACCTTTTAACTGCGATGTCTCCGCTTGGTTTATAGATTTTTTGGAAGTTTCCACCAACCATAATTTTGTTTCCGTCCGCAGCTAAGGCGTGAACTAATCCATTGAAACCACGGTTAGCCGCACCAAAAGCCATAAAAGTTGGGTCAACGTCTCCATTTGGTTGTAGTTTAATAATATTGGTATATCCAAGAAGGTTAAATTGCCCCCCAAGGATTACCGATCCGTCCGAAAGAGCTAGTGAACAGTAAATATAATGCCCAGTACTTGTAAATTCGACCGAGGGATTAAAGGTTTCGTCTAACGTACCGTCTGGGTTAAGTCGCGCAATTTTTCCAACTTGCACCCCATTATAGGAAGTAAAACGGCCGCCAATAATGATTTTGTCTTTATGGATAGAGTTTGCACCGTATACAGCTGAAGTATACACTACTGCGTCAACTTTTCCCTGATCGACTGTTGGTGGATCAGACAAAGGCCAGGTTCCATAAGCACCGATACCGCTAAAGTTAAACGAGTTGTCGATTTCTCCCGGTTGCGCATGGCTAACGCTGCATTTCAACAAGATAAGCACTATGATAAGTAATTTTGTTTTCATAACCGCTTGTTTTTAATTGTTTTAGGTTGTCGAAGTAAAATTGGGTTCGGCAAAGTTAAGTCGCGATAATTTTTAAGCAGAATTAAACCACAAATAATTGTTATACTGCATAATTTCATCGACGAATTAACCTTTTGTTGCAGAATTCGCGGTCGAAAATGAACTTGGCTAAATACTTTGTAAGAATTAACCTAGTCACAAATGGCGATTTTATGCAGCTAATCCGGCTATTCGTTACAATCTTTTTTAAAACCTCGTTGATCGGTTTTGGCCATTACGGTTAAACCATACAAAAGGTTAAAATTGATCCATTCGGCATCAGCTGAAAGTCGGTTTCAAAAAAGGATTTTCACTGCTATCCGGGCTGGGCTATCCGGATGAGCTTAAACAGCGTAACATTCACGTAAGTGCAAGTCACATTTTGAACCTCAATTTCTTTAACATTTGTAAGAAAAGTATTTAAAACAATTTATTTTAACGCCGTTAATCGTTGAAAAAGTGCATTTTGTCGATATTTTTCTTTGTTCGAAATCAAAATACTTCTACATTCGATTTTCTGAACCAAAACAAAACCATCATGAAGCACAAAACTTAGCCTAAAAAAGTGGCTAAAATTCTTACAAATAAGTAGTTCAAAATCCCTCAATTTAGCTCGATTTTATCCGTTTTTGATCCTCATCTCAATGTTGAATCTGCATTTTTTGAGTTCAAATCGGGGTAATTCTTTGATGATAATTAGATAAAAATTGCCTTTTAGTCGACTTTATTTAGCGTTACATCTAATTCCGAGGCGTTTTTTGATGGACTATAAATGTTTGTAATATTTTCGCCCTTGAAATGCTGACCCATTTCGTTAGGCCCAAATTTTTTTAAACCTTAACAATTTGATTATGAAACAAACATTTACTAATTCTAAAAGAGCATATCTTTTTTTATTACTGTTAATTGCTGTTTTCACATCACAGGTAACTAATGCTCAGGCCGTCACAGAAATCATTACCGACTATAACGGTTATTGGAAAAGTGGCGTAGGAAACATTAATCCTGTTAAACCTGAAAACAGTCACGATTTGTTGTCTTTTACCTACAATGGCGTTCGCTATTCAACAGGTGTAAACGACGCACTTCTAGCTACAAACGGTGAAACTTTTTCACCTCAATTGTTCATGGCGCTTAACATGGAAAACATGTCAGGTACGCCAAGCCAGGAAACGTATGTTGGTGTTGGCCAGTTATACGACGGGGTGAACAACGGACCGTCTAGTCCGCCGCCATTTAACAGTCTTCCATTTTACCTGACCGATGGTGTTCAAGGGCTTAACATCGGAACATGCGCAACCAACATTCCGGTTGGATATGTAAGTTTCCAGGTAACCGACGTTTCTCCTGAAGCAATTGGCGACGGTATTCCGGACATCCTGATTACTCAGGTAGCACAACCTTCGGGAGCTACTGATGCGTACTCATTTAAAGATCAAAATGGTGTAACGGTAGGTAATGCGATCAATATCGTATTGAACAATATCACACCGGTTGGAAACTGGATGGCTGATTTCTACAAAGTAACATCAAACCCAATGGTTATCCCGGCTGGATTTGTAAACACGGAGCGTCCAATCAGATTATGGGCTGCTGATTTTGCTGATTTTGGAATCACACCTGCTAACATTTTGAACATCGACTCGTTTGTGATCAACCTTAAAGGAACCACAGACATCGCTTTTATCGCTTACAACTTTGCAACTGCAGTGGTAACGCCACTTACTCCGGGTATTTCACTACTTAAAGAAGGAACTTATGTGGATACCAACGGCGACTGTGTTGCTAGTGCTGGCGATACGATTAACTATACGTTCAGAGTATCAAATACAGGTCAGACGCCACTTACAAACATTGTTGTAACAGATCCAAACGTAACTGTTCTTGGAAATCCAATCAACCTTGCTCCGGGCGCGTCTAACCAGACAAACTTTACAGCTTCTTACGTGCTGACACAAGCCGACATTGAAGCAGGAGCGGTTTACAATCAGGCATTTGTTACGGCTTTCGACGCTGAAAACGATGCAACGGTAAACGGCGAATCTCATGATCCAACTCCGATCTCTCAAAATTCACCATTCTATAATGCGGAATGTGAAAATTGTACGGTTGTGGTATTGCCACAAACACCAACAGTAAACGTTTTAGCTGCTACAACTGTGGAAGGTTGTGGTGTAGACGGATTGCAACTTGCGTATAGCGAAACGGCCGTAAATATCACATTGGCACAATTCCTTGCTGCCGGCGGATCGATTTCGGTTGCTATTCTAAACCCGATCATCACCTATTCTGATGTTCAAACCGGAACTTGCCCAACAGTAATCACCAGAACATTCTCGGTAGGAAGTGCTTGTTTGGCATCGGTTAACGTAACGCAGCAAATTACTATCAACGACACAACTTTGCCAACGGCTTCAAACCCGGCAAATATCGTAATCACTACTGAAGATGCTGAATTCCCTGCACCTGATACAACAGTTGTAACTGACGCTACCGACAATTGTGGTGATGTTGTTGTTGCTTTTGTAAATGACAGCGAGCCTGCAATTGCGGGTTGCATCGAGTCAATTGTTCGTACATATAGCGTAACCGATACCTGTGGAAACATGATCACGGTTACTCAGAATATTATCAGAAACACTTCTGGCGAGCCGGTTCTTCCGACACTTGCTGACGTTGTTGGAACTTGTAGCGCTACGGTAACGATTCCGTCTGCTACAGATGGTTGTGGAAGCCCGGTTTTGGGAACTACAACTGATCCGTTACAATATGATGAAGAAGGAACATACACGGTAACTTTCACTTTCGATTTTGGCAATGGCGATGTTCAAACGGCTACTCAAACAGTAATCGTTGATGCTGATGCTACGCCGTCTGCTCCGGTTTTGGAAACAATTACAGCTGAATGTATTGCTGTGGTTCCGGCGCCAACAGTAATCGACACTTGTACCGCTGCCGTTATTACAGGAACAACAAACGATGTGGTGAAATTTTCAGCAGAAGGAACCTATACAATCAACTGGACTTTTGACTACGGAAACGGCGTAACCGTAACTGCACCTCAGACGGTAATTTTAGACGATGTAACCGATCCGGCAATTCCGACATTGGCTCCGCTAACGGCTGAATGTTCAATCTCGGTTTCGGCGCCAACAACTACAGATAATTGCGTTGGAACAGTTACAGGTACTACTACTGATCCTACAACATATAATGTAGCGGGAACATATACAATCACATGGACTTTCGACGATGGAAACGGAAACGCGGTTACAGCTGATCAGCAAGTAACGGTAACGACTACCGGCGAATTCACAGCACCGACTTTAACAACGGTTACTGCGCAATGTTCAATTGTTGTTGACGCTCCGTCGGCATCAGATTCATGTGGAACTGCAGTTTTAGGAACGACTACCGATCCGGTATCATTCAGCGCTCAGGGAGCCTATACGATCAACTGGTCATTTACAAATGCTGAAGGCGTAACCGTAACGGCACAACAAACAGTAATCGTAGACGATACAACTGATCCTGTTGTTTTAGTAACTATTGATCCGTTAACTTCTGAATGTTCAATCACAGTTACAGCCCCGGTTGCTTTGGATAATTGCGCCGGAGAAATTACAGGTACGACAACAAGTCCGTTGACTTACAACGAGCTGGGGTCTTACACAATTGTCTGGACTTTTGATGACGGTAACGGAAACGTGATTACCCGTGAGCAATCAGTTACGGTTAACGATGTAACAGATCCAATCCAACCAACACTTCCAACAATTACAGAAGCATGTTCGGTTTCGGTAACGGCTCCGGTAACTACTGACAATTGTGCGGGTGATATTACAGGAACAACTTCAGATCCTACATCATACGCAACAGAAGGAACATACACCATCACGTGGACATTTACAGATCCGAGTGGAAACATTGTTACGGCAAACCAAACGGTAATTGTTACACCTGCGGCTGTAATCACTTTGCAAGCTTCAGCGCCATGTAATGCAGCGGATCAGGGAATTGAATCAATCGACTTGGCAGCAATGCTTCCTGCGGGAATTCCGACTGGCGGAATCTGGACAGATGTTGACAATTCTGGTGCGCTTCAGGGAACGAACTTCGAACCGGTTGGAGTGGCTGTTGGATCGTACACAATCAGATATACGGTTCTTGACGGAACATGTTCAAGAACAGTTGAAATTGAAGTAAATGTTGATGACGATTGTGGTATCGTATTGCCATGTGGAAACATCGAAGTGTTCAATGCGTTCTCGCCAAATGGTGATGGTGTGAATGACGAGTTTTATATTCAGAGCATAGATGAGTTTGCTTGTTATCCGACCAATAGCGTTGAGATCTATAACAGATACGGCGTCTTGGTTTATGAGACAAAACAATATGACAACGCCGGAAAATCTTTCAAAGGAATTTCAGAAGGCCGCGCTAATGTTGGGGATGAGTTACCAACCGGAACGTATTTTTACGTAGTTCAGTACACCACGTCAGATGGAACAACTGTAAAAAGTGACGGATACTTATACCTATCAAGATAACCCAAACCAAATCTAAACTCCCGGAAGATTTTTTCAAAAACGTCTTTCGGGATTAAAATCAGAATCTAAT